>Ga0206876_1065_pt1 | contig 30470 bp, 25 predicted proteins | sample Alteio_BWOrgCont_10_FD_152619 | JGI IMG/M metagenome (GOLD analysis project Ga0206876, IMG submission 152619) | Enriched cells from forest soil in Barre Woods Harvard Forest LTER site, Petersham, Massachusetts, United States -... | ecosystem: Environmental > Terrestrial > Soil > Temperate forest >...
AATAACTGCCGCACTTTTCCCTTTTCTTAAAGAAACACCCATTATAACTTTGCATTGTTAGTGCTTGCTATTGCTTTAGTTCTTTGAAATAAATTGTGGATAAATGCTCTCAGGTTTTGCATGGCCAAATAGGGTAAGAGTGCAAAAATGAAAATTGACACAAATTGTGACAATTTGCAGTTAATACGCTGAAAATGAGGGCTTAAATAATGACAATTGCAAAGCTTTATTGACAAAAAGCATATTCAATTGAAAATCAAATAATTTGAAAAAATGATTGCTTAAAAACTGCAATTATATGCAGTTATATGCAAGTATTAAATGGTCGCCAGGGGTTAGTTGAGAGTCATTAGAAAACACTTTGGAAAAGCACAAACTGACGAGCGGAGTCGCGTTAGGGATAGTAGCGTAAAGCCCACAGCGCAGCGAGGACTTGCAGCGGATAGCCCGACCCGTAGGGGAACGCCCAAATGAAATTAAGAATGGATTTTAATAGGAAGATACTTCGACAGGCTCAGTATGACTGACCACTGTTTACTGACGACTAACGACTGTATTTACAGCCCAATTGTCTTCCACTTATGGACTTCCTTCTTAAGGATCTCGCCCTTTTCGTTAAAGAACAACCAGTACGAACCCTGGTTCTTTTCCATATCTAAGGACACAAAATAGCTGGTGTGTCCATTTTCCTGGATGATCATGCTGCCTTCCTCGGGAGAGTAGGAGCAATGTTTAAAATATTCGGCAACCAGTTTTGAAGCAGGTGTAGGCAGTTTTGCATGAGGTATATCTTTCCACACCTCGAGCAAGTTAAAAAGCGAATCGAATATGGCTCCACCATCGTAGTTCAGCGAATCGGTATAGGTAAACAAAACGGAGTAGTGTCCACCTTTTGGCATAACAACCTTGCCGAGGTTACCCGTACTGCAATCTCTTATTTCCGCACCCGGTAATACCGACATGAATTTTACCCACAGCCCTTCGGGCAGATAATCTTCTTTCAAAAATTCGGCAAAACGGCTACCTGTAGAATCGGTGGCAGCACTTACTATATAATCGCCATTACGGAATTTAACCCGGTATACATACTTTAAGTTCTCTTTGCTGAAAGAATTGGTTCTGCGCCAATGCACGCCTGTGGCGTTAGGATAGGTGGCAGCAAATGTTGCCCTTACCGATGCTGGTACGGCAACTGAATCGGTTTGCGCCATGGCAGAACAAAATGGTAATGATAATAGTAACAGGAATATTTTCTTCATAAAATGAATGTGCGGTTTTTCAAATCCAGAATTCTGATACGCATAAGTGACTAATAAGTTACCATAAATTATAAACCGGCTGTTTTCCAGCTGTGAGATTCTTTTCTTATGAGTTGCCCTTTATCGTTAAAGAAAAGCCAATTGGTTTCTCCGCTTATAGGTGCAAGTAAGGATATAAAATAAGTAGTCTGGTCTTTTTCTTTTACCATCATGCTGCTTTGCTGCTGTGAAAAAGTGTAGTTCTTAAAGTTTTCCTGTATTTGTTTATCTATAGCAGGTGGTAATTTTTTATGCGGAATATCTTTCCATATTTCAAGCACATTAAAAGCAGAATCCATAATTACGTAGCCCTGGTAATTAGTAGATTCAGCTGAATAGGTAAACTCAACATCGTAAAATCCTTTTGCCTGAATTTCAGCAATAGTTGAATCAACTAAAATGCAATCGAGTATTTCCGCCTGCGGCATAATGGGCTTGAAGTTTTTCCATGCCCCTTCAGGTATATATGCCTGGTGCGAGAACTCTGCAAAACGGCTGCCTACAGAATCTGTTTCGGCACCAATTGCAAAATCGCCCAGTAAAAACTTTACCTTATATACATACTTTATGTTTTCATCGGCAAAAGAAGATGTGCGTTGCCATTTAACATGTGTAGCCCCCGGATATATAGAAGCAAAAGTTTCTTTAACTGATTTAGGTACCATTACACTATCGCTCTGTGCCTTTGTTAAGGCAGGGCATAGTAATAGAACTAAGGCAATGTATATGCTTGGCAGTTTATACAAGTTGGGAGGTTTATTGCATGGCTAATATACAAAAGGCCAACGTACTGGCAATATTATGAATTGGTAAAGTAGACCAATGCACTAATGGGCAGGGTTGTATTGGCGTAAAAATTCGTCTAACTGCTGAACGTCCATCCCTTGCTTTACAAGCCGGCCATTGGGTGCAAAAAGCACCCCATAAGGGTAGCCGCTTTGCGAAAAAGCCTCGTTTACCTGTTCGGTTGAAATAACCTGCGGCCAGGTATAGCCTTTCTCTTCTACCAGCTTACGTACTTTATTTGTATCGGTATCTGAAAAATCCATACTTATCATATTTAAAGAGCTATTATAAGTAGGATATATTTTTTTCATTTCGTTCAAGGACTCCAGGCAATTCTGGCACCAGGTACCCCAAAACAAAACATACGTATATTTCTTTCTATCGAGCATATTTTTTAATGAGTCCTGTTTTCCACTTAGTAGCACAACATTAATATCGGGAATGGTGTTAAAAAGCATGGCATCGGGTTTAGCTGTATCGTTCATTAATTGTGTTATCAATAATTTACCTGCATTGGCTTTGGTGCAATTAATTCTGAAAAATGAGTTGCCTGCTTTAACGGTTACTGTTTTATGCCAGTTAATAAGGGCAGCCTGGCAGCCAATATGCGTATAAACTGTATCAGCTTTATAGGGTGCAACTATTACCATATCAGTTTCAGGGGTATTCCATACACTATCATTATTGGCATCGAATATGGCTATGGTAAATTGTACTGAACCTGATTTAAAATCGGCAGCAGGTAGTTTTACGCGGCTGTTTTTTGGTAGGTCGTATGAATAAACAAAGCGTGTTAGCGCCAGGTTTGTGTCTCCGCGTTGGCCAATGGCATTATCTGCCAGCAATAAATAAATTATGAGTGTAAGGTATTTTCTCATACTGGCAAATATAATTATTAGGAGCCAGGAATAAGGAGTAAGGAATAAGTAGGAATTTATCCTTATTTTAGTGATTCAATACTAAAATATTATGAGCACAGCATATACAATAGGAGCCAGAGTTGACCACCCTGGTTTTGGCAAGGGAGTTATAGTTACCGTAGAAGATGAATATTATGTAATATGGTTTAAGTCGGCGCAGGCTACCAAAATTGTAAATAAAAATTTTGATGAGTTGCAGTTGCTGGAAGCAAATGCTGATATGCCGCTTGAAGGTAATATTACATTGAGTGATATTGAAGATGCGCTGGAACGAATACTTAACCGCAGGCTGGAGGCCGATAATGCAGTTTCACCTATGGCATTGCGTTGGAGCAAAGGTACTATGGTGTTGAAGCCTGGTGACCCGACACTATTGGCTAAAGAGGTACCGATTGAAACCTTTTTCCATAAAATAGTAATGGTACGCGATAAGCTACGTGTAATGGAACAAAAAATAAATGCGCATAAGGTCCTCACCGATGAAGAGAAGGTTGACTTACAACAATACATTACCGGTATTTATGGTTCGCTTACTACTTTTAATGTGCTTTTCAAAGATACCACCGATCATTTCAAAGGCGCTTCTACTAAGGAGTAGTTTTACAAGTGAGTTTCGTCATTGTTCGCAGGTTAGTTAATTCGTAATTCCTAATTCGTAATTAATTGGGGCGTTTCCCTGCGGGTCGGGCTATCCGCTGCAACTCCGCGCTGCGCTTGCGGGGTTTACGCTACTATCCCTAACGCAAACGACACCTATCGTCATGCTGAGCCTGTCGAAGCATTTACTTCTATTATAGAACTAGGTAAAAGGTGGGCGCGGGTTAGCCGTTCGTGATGCGAGTATAGATAATACAGGCAAGCAGGGAGCAAATGCCGCACCAAATTAATTGGTTCCAACCCTCTCCCGCGTGGGAGAGGGCAGGGTGAGGGTATAGGGGTTGTTGAAAACTGTAGCCCTAAATATTTAATATAGTAAACATTGTGTTTACATTTGCAATTGAATAATGATGAGGCCCGGGCAAAGCATCCACTCTCAAACGTTCTTTATATAGCAATAGGTTTTCTTTCGCCCGGGCAGCATCGAACCTAATTGTCAGCCCGAGCCTGTCGAAGGCCTTCAATTGAAAATGTTTCGACAAGCTCAACATGACACACTAACGACTAATGACTAACCACTAACGACTATAACTCATGGGACTATTAAGTGGACTAAACCCCGTTTCAGCAATAAGCAAAGCCATATTTGGCGACAAAGGCCTTACCGGCAGTGTTATGGACGTGCTGGAAGAAACTGGCCTCGTAAAAACACCCGAAGAAAAACAAAAAGCGCAGGAAGCACTTTTCAATTATGAATTGCAAATGCGTGATAAGGACAACGATATAATAAAAGCCGTTAACGATACCATGCAGACCGAAGCCAAAAGCGAGCATTGGTTGCAATGGAGCTGGAGGCCTATAGTGGGCATAACCTTTTCTGCAGTGGTTATAAATAATTATGTGTTGTTACCCTATTTTGCCAAAGCAGGTTTGCAGGCTATTCAAATACCGGGCGATATGTGGAGCGCTATGCTTATAGTGTTGGGCGTGTCTGCCGGAACACGTGGCTGGGAGAAGATAGTGAATGCAAATTCAAAATCAGACGATTCGAAAAGTAATAAGGAAGATAAAGCATCCTGATTGTTTCATATATTTGAGTGTATAATTACGCTCGTATGAAAAACACCCCAATACCTTTTCAATTAACAAACTGGGATTCTGTTCCGGCAACCGAACACAAAGGTGAAACAGGCATGGCCCTATGGAAAACGCTGCAGTATGGCAACCTGAGAATAAGGGTAGTGGAGTACTCGGCTAACTACCTTGCTGACCATTGGTGTGAAAAAGGCCATGTTATATATTGCCTTGAGGGTGAAATGACCACTACCTTAGCAGACGGAAAAGAACATATACTTAAAGCTGGTATATCGTACCAGGTATCTGATGGATTGAGTTCGCACAAAACGTACACAAAAACGGGAGCAAAATTGTTCATCGTTGATGGGGAGTTCTTGAAAGTATAATCTGTAACCGGGAATATTCATATTCAACCAATTCCCTTCTGTTTCAACGCCTAAATCCATTTAGCTTTTTCAGACACCTAAACGTATTTAGAAAAAGAGGTCCTAGGATTTGGTTTTTACAATTTTCTTGCTTAGTATTGTATCAGATCATTTAATCCGGCATGAGAAAAAATACTTCATTTTTTAGTACTTCTCGTTCACAATCTGATTCCGATAATCTTACTAATCATTATATCATGAAAAAAATAACATTGTTGTTATTTGCTTTGCCTGCTATTGTTAACGTTCAGGCGCAAGGTGTTCTGGCATACGCTAACTCGCCTGCTACCCAGGCAAAGGCCTTTAGTGTTAAGGGTGTATCCCGTATTCCATGGGATGCTAAGAACGGTTTGGCGTATAAAGAAGTGCAGGGTGCTAACCTTGGGGCTACTTCGTTTGCCATGATGAACAATAACCGTACCGCTTTTTTATCAGATGCATCGAATGAAATTGTTATAACCAACGATTGGAACGGGCAAGTGCTGAGCCGTTTTCCTGTTGCATTATACCCGAGAGATTTTGCTTTTGACAAGGGTAAGTTTTATGTGCTTACCGAAAACATGGTTACTGTATACGATGTAACCGGCAAGCAAGTCAACGCTATTCCTTTCCCGGGTTCATACCTGGGTGTTATGAGGCTTACCCGTTACAATAATGCTACCTACTTATTATTGCCTTCAGGCAATTCTGTTGAAATAGAAGCAAATGGAGCTGCAACCCAGGCAATAGGGCATAAGGGCTGGATAACATCGGCCGGTAATTTTGTAGGCACACGTTTAGCAGGTGATAATAACTACGATGTAAAAATAATATTGGCAAACGGTAACAGTTACCAGAAAACATTTACCGCTGACAAAAAAGTAGGTGGTGTATATGTTATTGGTGCAACTGCCACCCGTATTTATATAGATGTGCAAACTTTTGTTTCAGAAAGCCCTGTGCAGGTTGAAAGACATATTGTTGCCATTGAACTGAATGCCGGCGGTTTGGGAAATCTGGTATCAAGCACTAAGTTGCCTGATTCGTATTATGTATTATCTGATAAGGATATAGAAGTAGAAGCAAGTGGTGAATTACTTAATATGGTTACCAATGCACAAGGTGCTAATGTGTTTTCACTTACTGAAACAAATGCTGATCAGGCCCAGGATTATCCTGCTTCTATAACAGCGGTTAAATATCACTTCAACGATCACATGGTTAAGGAAAACCAAACCCAGAAATAATATTCACTCTTTTTAAAATATAACCTATGAAAAACAGAGTTACAAAATACTTAGGCGGTTTAACAGTATTGCTGTTGTGTTCTTACTCAGGCTTTGGTCAAATAACCAGAGCACAAATACATTATAATGCTATTCCCTTTACAACGTATACATTTACTACAAGCTCTTCAAATGTTACCACCGGTACCAATTGCTCTTCAGCAGGGGGAAATGTAGTTACACCAAGTTGGGTGACAGTAGGCGCCAATAAAGTAGGTATGCCGTATTGCTGGGGTGGTTTTTCATCGCTCACTTCATTCACCAATGCATTGTTAAGTGGTAAATCGGCCGGCGATAATGATTGCTCTACCAATGGCGATTGCTGCGAATCATGCGCACTGGGTGTTGACTGTTCAGGTTTTGTTTCCCGTGCCTGGGGTTTATCAACCAAGCAAAGCACAAATACGTTACCGGGTATATGTACAACTTTTGGAAGCGCTATGGATGTATTACAGGGCGATATTTTTGACCTGCCCGGCTCACATACCCGCCTGGTAGATACTAATTATGAAGATGGAACAATGCTTTTAATTGAATCATCAGGGGTAGACTGGAAGGTTTCATACCGTTCCTATACAATTTCTAATCTTACTTCATATACCCCTATGGGATATACAAAAACAACTCCTGTTGTGTTGCCTTGTAATTATTTTTACGCTACCATACCATACTCAAACAATTTTACCGACTGGGTAATGGATAGTTGCAATAGTGGCGCTGAGCGCGTGCCGGGCATTAACTGGAAATGCAGCATAGGTGGTACCACACCTGATGGAGATGATTTTTGGCATAGGGATGATTATACCTACGAAGATTGGTCGAGCCCAACCAATGGGGCATACACACCTGTCGCCGCCGCAGGCGCTACACACAGTGCAAGGTTTCATAATGAACCTGCAGCAGCAGCTTCAACAGGTGCACTCGATCTGTATATTGATCTTTCACCTGCAGGCACTAAAACGATCAGCTTTTATTTGATACATAATGAAGCATCACCTTCACCGTATGTATTCAATGTTGAACTTTCAACCGATGGAGGAAAAACTTTCGGCTCGCCATTATTTACTAATACAGCTCAGGTGGCAACCTGGACTAAGGAAACGGTTACTACAACTGCAACATCGGCAACCAGTGTTATTCGTTTTATTGCTACTGATAAAGGTAATGCCGATGTTGGCCTGGATAACGTGAGTGTTACCTTGTCGGGCCCTACAGGAATTGCTGAAGTAAATGCTAGCTCAGGTTTTGAACTATTCCCCAATCCAACTGACGGAACTGTATTAAACGGAAGATTTGACAATGCCGTCAGTAAAAATATGGAAGTTGATATATACGATATGATGGGCCGCGAAGTATTTACCCAAAAGGTATTTGTACAGAATGGCGGTTTTTCAATGTCGCTTGCTAATGCACAATTGCGTGCGGGTACCTATATGTTTGTTGGTATAGATGCCGACCAGCGTATAATGAAAACGGTGGTTGTGAAATAAGTGTTGTTTTTTTATCAACTCACCCAACTCTTCAGTATAAAGTATCATCTAAATAGTAGGAACACTTAAAGCCAATACTTTACACATGAAGAAATCCTTACTTTTCTTTTCGCTTTTTCTTACCGTTGCAGCAATTGCATTTTTTAATAATGTAGAAATAGCCAATACGCATGCTTCGGGTAGTGGTATTGCAGGGCTATCAGGCTCACCAAGTGATGGCGGTAATTGTACAAGTTGCCATGGCTCCAGGGTACAGGCTACGCCTACACCATGGATAACTTCTAACGTACCTGTTACGGGTTATGTGCCCGGCACAACATATACCATTACCGCTAAGGCAGCAAGTACAGCTTCGGGTCATAATTCAAATTTTGGTTTCGAGGTTTCGCCACAAAACGCAGCAGGAAATGTGGTTGGAACTTTAGCAAATATTGCAACAACGGGTGCAGGCTCAACACAAATTTCAAGCGGTGAATGGGTTACACACACTAAGTACAGCTATACCGGAACGGATTCAAATAAATGGTCGTTTAAATGGACTGCTCCTAATCCGGGTGTTGGCGCAGTTAATTTTTATGGTTCATTTAATTGCGGCAGCGGCGATAATTCAGGTAGTGCGCAAATTTACGATGACTCAGTTCATATTATTCAAAGTTCAATACCACCACCGGCTTGCAATCATTACTACGCAACATTGCCATATACTACTTCTTTCGAAAACCAGTGGTTGTATGATAGCTGTACAAGCAGTGATCAACGCCAACCTGATACATATTGGAAAAGCAGCATAGGTGGCACAACACCTGATGGTGATGACTACTGGCACAGGAACGATTATACCGGTACTGACTGGACCAGCCCGACAAGCGGAGCATTTACACCTGCGGCACAAAACGGCACCTATTGCGCAAGGTTTCACAATGCCCCACCACCGGCAGCATCAACTGGTGCACTCGACCTGTATGTTAACCTGTCTTCTTCCGGAACAAAAACCATAAGTTTTTATGTTATACATAATGAGGCCTATGTTTCACCATTTGCTTTTGTGGTAGAGCTTTCTACCGATGGTGGTAAAACATTCTCTAATTTATATACCTTACCATCATCACAGTTTGCAACATGGACAAAAGAAACGTGCACAACAACATCTACATCGGCTACAGCAATTATTCGTTTTCAGTGTACCGATAAAGGAAATATAGATGTGGGGCTCGATAATTTAAGCATAACCGGAAGCCCTACGGGCATTGATGAGCTTGCAACAAGTGAATCGCTTGATATTTACCCTAACCCAACTGATGGTACCATATTAAACGGAAGGTTTGCTGAAACAAGTGACAAAGACCTTGATGTTCACATATACGACATGATGGGCCGTGAAGTATTTACGAAAGAAGTAAGGGTTGAATCGGGTAATTTTTCCTTAGCATTCCCTAATGGCCAACTTAAGCCCGGCATGTACCTGTTCATGGGTATTAGCGGCGAAACCAGGTTTACCAAAACTATTATTGTAAAATAACTGTATTAGTTAGGGAGTATTAACTGTTCGCGCACAGCGTACATTACAAGCCCGGCAGTATTATTTATACCTAATTTGTTCATTATGTTCTTACGGTGGGTAGTAACAGTATGTACACTTATAAATAGCTTTTCTGCTATCTCCTGGTTTGAACAACCTTCAGCTACACACTTAATGATCTCCATTTCTCTTTCACTTATAATAGCGCCACCGCAGTAATTATAAAGGGGGCAATTGCTATCGTGTGAATCACTTTTCTTGTTACTGCTTATAAGCACTTCAATAACCTGGCCGCATAGAAAGCGTTCACCTTTGGCTGTTTTGTAAATAGCCTCGGTTATTTCGTCTTTGTCGCAGTGTAGCATAAGGTAGCTGGTTATACCCTGGTCGAGTGCTTTTGAAATGAAATGCCTTGGCTGTTGTGCGTTAATTGCCAATATATGCATGTTGGGCGCTGTTTTCTTTATCAGGCCCATCAGCTCAGTCCTGAATGCTATGGTAGAAAGGTCTAGTATAAGTACGTCGGCCTTCTTTGCGGTTAAGGTTTTTAAAAGTTCCTCATCCGTACTGGCTTCAGCCACAAACTTAAAATCTTTACACCCGGCAATCAATGCTTCCATTCCGGTTTTAAGTAAGTAGTTATTCCCTGCAACAAGTATATCTATTGGTCTCATTTCCTGTTTTTCTGTTTTTTAACGGTGCAAATATACCGCATTTGAAAATATGCCTGATACCTATATAAGGGTATTCGCTTTTTGCATAATAATGGTATGGTTTTGCAGGCTATACCCCCTTTTAGGTAGAAGAATACCATATCTTAAGTATTGCAGCATCAGTTTCAGATAGATTACTTTTGTGCCGTAAAAAATATTGCTGCCCTAGAACATATGAAATATGTAAGACTATACATAAGTATCATTGTTACTGTTCTTCTTTCACGAAGTGCTTCTTCACAGGCTATTTATAAAAACCCTGGTAGCATTGAAGGCCTTGTAAAAGACAGTGCCGGTAAACCGGTAGAATTTGCAAGTGTAACCATACAGGAATTGAATATTAATGCACAAACGGACCAGAAGGGATATTACACTATTAAGAACGTGGCGCCCGGTACCTATACTTTTGTAGCAAACCTGGTTGGGTACAATGCCGTATCTAAAAAGGTAGATATAAAAGAAGATAAAACCACCACCATTGATTTTGAATTGAAAGGCGCATATCAGTTACATAGTGTTACTATTAATGGAGTAGTAGCCATAACGGGTATTGGCCATTTGGGCGAAGTGCATGAAGGCATTATATATGCCGGTAAAAAAACAGAAGTGATGACACTCGATAGTTTAAATGCTAATGCAGCCCAGGATAACCCGCGCGAGGTACTTGGCCGTGTGCCAGGGTCTAATTATTCTGAAACCGAGGGTGAAGGTTTTCCTTCTAATGGTATTGGCTTCCGAGGACTGAACCCGAGCCAGTCCATTGAAACAAACACCCGCCAAAACGGCTACAATATTACAGGTGATATATATGGTTACCCTGAATCGTATTACATACCACCTATGGAGGCAGTAGAACGTATAGAGGTTACACTGGGTGCATCGGCACTTGAATTCGGCCCGCAATTTGGCGGAACAATAAACTACATTATTAAAAAGGCACCCATTGATAAACCCTTTGAGTTTACTACAGAGGAAACAACAGGAAGCTATGGCCTGATCAATATATTTAATTCGGTTGGCGGTACGTATAAAAAATGGAGCTGTTATGCTTTTGTTGAAGGCAACTCTACCTCAGGCTGGAGGCCTAATTCAGACTACCAGCAATTAACAGGCTTTGGCAGAATAGAATATAAGGTAAACAATAAATTCAAAATAGGGTTGGAGTATTCATTGCTCAGAAACAAAATACACATGCCGGGTGGACTTGATGACCAACAGTTCAATGATAGCCCTGATCAGTCATTCCGCTCACGTAACTGGCTTACCACACCCTGGAACATTATTGCGCTTACAGGGGAATATAAAATATGTAATAACACCTGGCTGACCCTGAAGTCGGCATTGAATTTAAGCTCAAGAAATATTGTGTGGAGAATTGAAGATGGCGGGCCTGAGTCAATAGATAGTATAAATCCTGCTACACTTACCTACAATGAGCGTGAAGTGGAACATGAATATTTCAGGAACTCAACTACCGAGTTGCGATTGCTTAGCTATTACAACATTGGCAACAGGGTACAAACGCTTGGTGCAGGAATACGCTTTTATGCAGGAACCATGATACGCCAGGAGGGTGGAGTAGGTACCACGGGTTCTGATTTTAATTTTTCCGATTCAGCTAATTACTATACGAATAGCCTAACCTTTACCAGTTTAAACATTGCACCTTATGTTGAAAATACCTTTCACATTGGCGGCAGCCTTTCCATTACGCCCGGTTTCAGGTTTGAATATTTAAAGTCGACAGCCAGTGGGTATGTTACACAGAATGATGGTACTATAACTAATGTCAGTGAAAGCAAGCCACGTTACATTGCTTTAGGTGGTTTAGGTATGCAACTACGAACTACAAGCACCACGCATGTGTATGCTAATGTATCGCAGGCATATACACCTATAGAATATTCATTTCAATACCCACTGGGATATGATTTAAACGCAGTAATTGACCCGCACCTGAAAGACATTATGGGCTACAATGGCGATCTGGGTTGGACCGGTAGTGTAAAAGACTTCTTGAATTTTGATGTAGGGCTATTCTTCATGCGTTACAATAATGCTATTGCGTTTGAATATTTGAACGATGCCAGCGGCAACCCGTATATATATGAAACCAATGTGGCTGATGCCGTTCACGAAGGTGCTGAAACGTACGTTGAACTGAATGTAGTGAAAATATTCACCCATGAATCTAAAATAGGGTACCTGAGTTTTTTCAATTCATTTGCCTACGACAGAGCGAAATATATTGATGGTATTTACCAGGGTAATATGGCAGAATATGCTCCTGCAACAATCGAGCGACTTGGAATTACATATTCCCTAAAAGCATTTTCTACAACATTCCTGATAAGTAATACGGCGAAGCAATATGCGGATGCCAATAACACCATTTCGAGCCCTGATGCATTGGTAGGTATTATACCTGCATACCAGGTGATGGATTGGTCCTCGACTGTAAAGATCAAGAACTACCATATTAAGTTCGGGATAAATAATGTAGCTGATGAAAAGTATTTTACCCAGCGTACTATAGAATACCCGGGCCCCGGTATTATTCCGGGAATGGGGCGAAGCTTTTATCTTGGTTTTGGTGCTTCGTTCTAAAACTTATTGAATAGCAATCTTCTTTACGAATTGCTCTTTATCTGTAGTAACTGCAATTATATAAATGCCTGCAACAAGTTTACGATCAAGTATTATTTTATTGCTTGCTGGTGTGCCTGATTCAGTAATTACTTGCCCTAACACATTCAGCATGCGTACTGAACGTACTTCAACCGGGTTAATATTCTGCAATACAATACTGTTCTCAAGTGAATTATAGAATACTGTACCGATCTGAGTTGCAATTGCATTTATTCCGGTTGTACCACTTACGGTAACATATAATTTGGCAGGGTCTAACTCACAACCTGCTTTGTCGGTTTCGGTAACCTGCACATAGCCACTGTGTGTACTGAAATTAACCGTAATACTATTGGTGCCTTGCCCGTTTTTAATGGTACAGCCCGGTGGAACGGTCCACTGATATGTTGAACCGGTTGTGTTGGGTACACTATATACCACACCATTGGCAGATGCGCTGACTGTAATGTTGCCTGTTATGGAATAAGGCCCGGGAATTAAATTAAAGAACTGCGCCGCCCAATAGGTTGAATGGAATTTCTTTTCTTCCAATGAATAGGTATTGGTTGCGCCACCTTGTGTAGGGCAACTGCCAGTATCGACAGCAATGGCATGTCCCATGCCAATAATTTTGTAATGGTACACCGCAGCCCTTGCCGAGCTATCGTTAAATATGGTAAGTTGAATATTTGAATTACCATTAAAAGAATTGTAAGTAGAATCTATCGATTGGTTGGCATGGTTAAGTTCGGTCCATTGGTCAATAAGTTGTGTGGTATTGTCAGTATCAACCACTGCATCAGCCGTACCTTGAAAAACAGCAAGGCGCGGGTAGGGCCCCTTATAACCCGGGAATTGTTTTTTTACCAGTTGAGCCCATTGTGCAGGTGTATAAGTGTTTACCATAAATCCGTCCATAATATATAATGCATTCGTAGAATTGGTAGCAGCCCAATATGGGACACCTGCCATAACTGCACCAGAAATAAATACATCAGGGTAAGTAGCCATCATTACCGATGTCATAGCGCCACCTGCTGAAAGGCCGGTAACATAAATTTGTGTTGTATCAATGGCGTAATGCGCCTTCATATAGTTTACCATTTGTATCACTGAAAGAGCTTCGCCTTTATTTCTTTCAATTTGTGTAGTATCGAACCAGTTGAAACATGTTGAACTGTTATTAGCCGATGTTTGTTCAGGATATACAACATAAAACCCATGCAGTAATGCTAATTTGTTCCAACCACTTTGCTGAGCGAATGTTGTTGCATTTTCAGTGCAACCATGCATGGCAACTACCAAGGGTGCTTTACCACTTATACCTGCAGGCACGTAATTATACATATTCAGTGCACCGGGGTTGCTACCAAAACCTGTTACGGATGTTATAGGTTGTGCAATTGTCGATTTATTCAGCCACAAAAAAGTTACAGCTAAAAGTGCAATACGGTTCAGTGTAAATTTCATAGTACAGGGAGTATGAATTATGTACCTGTAAAAGTAATCAATCAATCTGTGCCAATGGCTTTATCGGTTTAGGTGAATTGCAATTTAAGATGCTGGTTTTGTATACATTTGTAAGCATACATTAATCTATACGCATGAAAAGCTTTGCCTACGTAATTTTGCCTGCATTACTTTATTCTGTATCAGCTGTTGCTCAACACGAAAGCGTAATAAGGGTTACAAGCCCTATTGAGGCAGTAACCGTTTATATGAATGGCGCTGAGATTAAACAAAGCAAACAAGTGGATGTGAAAGCCGGCAACAATACCATTGTGTTTCAAAGGCTATCTGCTTACCTGCAAGACCAAAGCGTGCAAGTTTCTGTTGATGGTGAAGCTGAAGTATTATCGGTAACAGCTACATCGAACTACCTGAACATTGAGAAAATGGAACCCCGGATAAAACTATTAAAGGACTCAATAGCACTTTTTACTTCGAAAATTGCATCGCTAAATAACCAGATAGATGCCTTTAATTCAGAACGTGCATTGCTTAATGAGAACAGAAATATTGGTAATAAGCAAACACCTACATCCATAGCAGAAATAGATAAAGCGGCTGATTTTTATCAGCAGAAAACATTAGAAGTAAATAATGCAATTTCGAAATTGAACGAACAACAAACAGAATTGAATACCCAGTATAGTTTGATGCAAAGCCAGTTGCAGGCACTTAATTATAAGAACAACCCTGAACGTAAAGAAGTAACGGTTGTAGTAAATTCAAGTGCCGATAAAAGCATTACACTGCATTTGCGATATGTAGTTAATAATGCCGGTTGGGAACCTGCATATGACCTTGTTGCCACTGACGTAACAAAACCAATTACCCTGAAATATAAAGCCAAAGTATATAACAACACAGGTATTAAATGGGAAAACGTGCCATTAACACTATCCACTGCCGACCCATTACAAAGCGCTACAAGGCCTCACCTTAGTGCATGGACCTTAAACTATTCTGATAGTTACAATGGTGAAGATGACGAAGAAACTTCAGTAAATAAAGAGGGCTTGTTGAATGAAAACAATGTTGGGCAAACACAAGGGATGACATTTGATTGGCAATTTCACAGTGCAGATTCGACTAAGGTAACTATATCGAAGAGGAACAGAGGTGTAAGTTTTAAAAGTGTTAATGTATCTGAATTGAACACCACGTTTGTTATACCGACACCGTATACCATACCTAGCGATGCTAAACCTTACCAGGTTGATATTACCTCCTATTCATTAGATGCTGTGTACGGATATATTGCAGTACCTAAACTTGACAGAAGTGCGTTTTTAATTGCCAAAGTATCGGGTTGGGAAAAGCTTAACCTGATGGATGGCCCTATGAATGTGTATTTCAACAATGCATATATAGGCCAGTCATCGATTAACACCAGGTTTATTGAAGATACACTTGAGCTTTCGCTGGGCCGCGATAACCAGATACTTGTAACCCGTGCAAAAAAAGAAGATTTCGGAAGCAAGAAGTTGATAGGCACAAGCAGGAAAGAGTCGTATAAGTATGAAATAGTTGTGAAGAATAATAAAACAGTACCGGTAAATATTGAAATACAGGATCAGTTGCCGGTATCGCAGGAAAGCGATATTGTGGTAGATGCTGAAGATATATCGGGTGCCGTGTTAGATGTGCCTACCGGCAAACTGCAATGGAAAACAAGCCTTGCCGCCGGTGCAGGTATAACCTATAAACTAGCCTTTAGCGTTAAGTACCCTAAAAATAAAGCAGTAGAAGTTAGAAAATTCAGAACTATTAATTGCCCTGATTTCTAGTTACTGAAAGTGTTTTGTATTGCGTTTCAGTGATTTAAATGGTCACTGTAGACGGCGTTTTAGTTTTGTGTATATTTACTTTAACCCCCGATAATGAAAATGTCCGACGACATACGTATATTTCTGTTCCATCGTGTGTCAGAAAGCAAAGAGAAGTGGGCGCATGCAACGCCGATTTCTATTTTTGAAAAGTGCGTTCGTTACATTACCAATAATTTTACGGTTAAAACAGTTGAAGAATGCCTTGCAAAACAAGGTGGCCAATCACACGGCAATAAACCATGGGCATGTATTACGTTCGATGATGGATTTAAAGACAATATTCAATATGCATTGCCTGTTCTTGAAAAATATAAATGCCCTGCATCTTTCTATATTGTTACCGATTGTATTGACAGCGGCCTTCCTACATGGCCCCATTTAGTACAGAACTTTTTTCTGAACACAAATAAATTCGATTTGCATATTGATGGAATAGATGTAAAGTTTTCATCGAAGAAAGAGAGGGTTATGTATGGGGAAATGTTCTTGAAGAAACTTTTAGCATTGCCAAATACCGAGGCGCAAATGTTATTCAATGCAACAAAACAATATTTCAATGATGTTAAAGTCACTGAGAACGTAATGATGAATTGGGATGATGTTAGGCAATTATCAGCGGCGGGTTATAATATAGGTTCACATACTGCTTCGCACCCAATGCTTACGCAGATGGAAACAAACGAGAAAGTGAAATATGAACTTGCTCATTCGGCTGAACGGATAAAGGAGGTATGCGGTAAATTTCCTGAAGCTATAGCATATCCTTTAGGTGTTACCAATGAGAAAATAATGAAGCTGGCAGTTGAATGTGGTTATACGTACGGGCTTACTGTTGATCAGCGGTTTTATAACCCGTCTTCCGATAACGTAATGGCTGTTCCACGTGTTGACATGTTTGCTGATAGCGGCTGGCTTAAAACATATTTACGTCTTACCGGGCATTTACGCCTTATCAAAAATGTACTCGGCAGGTAATTAGTTCTTGGGTACAATACGCACGCCATGTGTATTGCCTTTTCCATCAAGTATTATACAAATGAAGTATGCATTGCCATCATTTTTAAAATGAATGGGGTTGCCCGATACTGAATGAATAGAGTTTCGTATATCGGTTGAAGTAAAATCGACCAGTATACTTGCTTCGTTATAGTTTTTTTTGTGAAATACCAATTTGTATTTTCCTTCCTGAATATCAAACCAGGGCACATAACCGGTCTGATCGGTATTGAAGGTATGTATCAGGTTCGTATCGCTGTACATATTTATCATAACATCGCTTAACGAATTACAATCGGCCTGCCCGCCATTGTCTTGCGCATGGTCATCTTGCGGGCAATCGCAAAACACAGCAGTGTCTTTGAACTGAACCCGTAGTTTGATTGAGTAGATATGCGCATCTGTCTGAGCCAGGCACATGGAATAAGTAAAGAGGAAAACAAAAAAAAGCAAAACGGATGTCCTCCTCATATTATTGTATCGGGTAGATGGAAAATAAAAGTAGGCAATATTTATAGATGCTCTCCGTTTTTTGTGCATCACTAAACCATGTTATGATTATGAAAATGAAGTTAGTAATGAGTGTGTTAGCTATAGGGTCCTTATGTTGCGGGGTAGGTGTTAATGCATGCCCCATTGCCGATACCTTGCATGAAAACAATGAACTGAAATTTCCGGGTGGTAATAAAGGCCATTTTGTTCTCTCCACTAATATTATCGATTTTGGCACCGGCACGTTTACGCGAACAAGCGATCCTGCCAGCGAAACCAATACTTCAGATCTGTATGCATTTAAAGGTAATCCCTGGGATTTTAACCTGAGCCTGAATTTGGGGATAGGGTATTATGTTTCAAACAGAACATGCTTCGGGCTGAACTTCAACAACTATTTTCAAAGTATACCTCCCTGGAATTTCCCCTATTACATTTTTCCTTTGGGGCCCTATGGTCAGTTTTCATCTATTGTTCCGAGCAGTATATATGCCCGCTATAATGTGTACACTTCACAATCGGGTAAATACAGCATCATGGCAGAAGCTAATGCCGGCGGATCGTATGCCAAAAGCAATTGCAACTTTGGTATGCAAACAGATCCCGTTAGAGAAATGAGTGCCAATGCAAGTGTGAGCTCAGTATTTTCGTTAAATACATCGCAACATTTTTCGGTGCAGTTGAAAGCTGGCATTATGTATAACTACCAACAGTATAATGTGTATGGTTTTGATGCAACGCAACTGCCTATTGGTGAAGCTCCACCACCAAGGCAAACAGTATTTACCGCTTTAAGCTTTGCAGGCTCATTCAGTTTGCAGTACAAATTGTAATACGCTCTTTTTAGTTATAAGAAATGCCGGCCACATGTCGGCATTCTTGTTTTTCATCCCATCTTCCAATGTTAAGCCAATATGTTCATTTGAAATAATTGTTAAGAATGCACCTGAACAGTGCTGTTTTGCTGGTTTGTTGCTATGCCTGTTTTACCTTTGTTTGTTGAAAACTGTGTGTACAAGGACGCACATTGCAATGGCACAAAAGGCTGTAGGCATAGGTAGCTTTGTACCAGGGTTCTGTAAGGCTTGAGAATAGAATTAAAAACTACAACCATGGGAGGCACGGAAAAAAGAAAAGTAGATGTGGTGGTATTATCTGATGTACACCTGGGCACCTATGGTTGCCATGCCGACGAGCTAAACAAATATTTAAAAAGCATTCAACCGGGCAGGCTTATATTAAATGGCGATATTATAGATATATGGCAGTTCAGTAAGCGTTACTGGCCACAGTCGCACATGAAGGTTGTAAAGAGCATTGTAAGCCTTATGACAAAAGGGGTAAAGGTTACTTATATTACAGGTAACCACGATGAGATGCTTAGGAAGTTTACCGGTTTGAAGATCGGTAAAATGAAAATAAAAGATAAAACGGTGTTGAAACTGAGTAATGGCAAAAGCGCATGGATATTCCATGGTGACGTATTTGATGTTACCATGCAGCATTCCAAGTGGCTTGCAAAATTGGGTGCAGTAGGATATGATACACTTATTTTGCTCAACCGGTTTATAAATCACATTTCGGTTTGGATGGGAAGAGGGAAAATATCCTTATCAAAAAAAATAAAGGATAGCGTAAAGAGCGCGGTTAAGTTCATTAACAATTTTGAACGTACTGCCGCCGATATAGGCATATCAAATGGGTATGATTACGTGGTGTGTGGCCACATTCACCAACCCGAAATAAGAGAGATACATACCGATAAAGGCTCAATAACCTATATGAATTCAGGTGACTGGATAGAGAACCTTACCGCACTTGAATACAATGACGGTCAATGGAGTATTTATAAATACAATGAAGCCGATTTTCCGCACGAAGAAGAATTTGTGGATCCGAATCAGCAGGAACTTTTCAATAAAATGCTTGAAGAGTTTATGGTAAAAGGGAAGAAATAAAGGTTTATGTTTATTATACATCGGCTTGTTTCATTATTTTATTGGGCTTACCATTACTATATGGAGTGGTGCGCGTTATGGATGTAGTTTCCTGCATTCCATATATATAATTAGGTGAAGAGTGTATCTTTTGCCGTCTTGTTCCGTTATATCTTTACATTGAGATTGAACTCTTTAGGGGTTTAATTGTAATACGTAAAGGTGCCGTGCTTTAGTAAGTATTTTTTAAACTGTATAAACTCCATATATGAATAAGTCCATTCTTATTACGTGCCTGTTGCTATTTGCCACATTGGTTAAGGGACAAAGCAGCAGCGATACTGCTGTACAAAAAGATAAGGCCCTGAATATTTTTGTAGACTGTGCATATTGTGATATGGATTACCTGCGTACCGAAATGACCTTTGTGAACTATGTGCGCGACCGTATGGAAGCGCAGGTTGATGTTATTGGTTCGGCTTTGCAAACGGGTAGTGGTGGTACTGAATACACCTTTGTTTTCAGAGGCCAGAAAAAGTTTGCAGGAAAATCGGACACACTAAAAGTTTGTGTAAAATCGTACGAAACGGCTGAAGGAACACGAAAAAGCATTGCCCAACTTATTAAACTGGGCTTAGCAAGGTATGTAGCCTGCACACCATATGGCTGTAAGCTGAATATTTCGGCAGAGCTCGATACAGCAAAAACAATAACAGGTACTGCTCCAGTAACCGATAAGTGGAGGTCCTGGGTGTTTAGTGCCAGCGCTAACGGATTTTTAAATGCTCAGGATCTGACAAAGTATAGCTTCATTGGCGGATCCCTTTCTGCAACAAAAATAACACCTGAATGGAAAATTAGTCTTAGTGTAAGCGCACAGTATACGAACAATTCATATATAGTACCCGATTCAACCATTACCAGTTCCACAAAAAGCCAGAACTTTTCATTCCTATATGTAAAAAGTATGAGCGAGCATTTTTCCTGGGGACTGAATATACCTGTGTACACATCAACCTTTTCTAATATAAAACTATCTGAAACGGTTGCTCCGGGTATTGAGTATTCAGTTTTTCCATATAGCCAGGCTACACACAGGCTTTTCAGGTTCCTGTATTCTGTGTACGGTGTAAATAACCAGTATATTGATTCAACTATATATGGTAAAACGAAGGAATTGCTGTTTGGTGAATCGTTAACTGCTTCAATAACCTATAAAGAACCATGGGGCTCAATGAATACTTCCGTTACAGGGTCGCATTATTTTTACGATTTCAGTAAAAATAATCTCTCTGCATCGGTATCACTTAACCTCAATATTTTCGAAGGCTTCACCCTGAATTTATATGGTGCGGCTGGTTTGGTGCACGATCAGTTATTTCTGCCTTCAGGAGGAGCGTCGGCTGATGAGATTTTGTTACAGGTTAAACAGCTCGCAACCTCATATACCTATTTCACCAGTGTAGGATTTACCTACACCTTTGGTTCTATATTCAATAATGTAGTTAACCCCAGGTACAATATAAATAGCGGAAATAGCTTTAGCTTCAGTATGAATTAATGTGTTCTTAGTATATTAGCATAAATTAATTAGCCCCCTCCATGCTAAAACAACTACTCAGTTGCTTATTGTTTATTTCTGTTAGTACGGTTACTATAGCACAAGCCTATACAATAAATACAGTTGCCGGCAGCTCATCAGGTGTTTCAATGGGTGATGGTGGTCCTGCCACAATAGCTGGCCTTCAATTGCCGGGTGGTGTTGCAGTTGACGATTCAGGTAATATGTATATTGCTGAAACTGCTGCTAACCGTGTTCGGAAAGTAAACACAAAAGGAATTATTTCAACCATAGCGGGTAACGGAACTGCAGGATATTCGGGCGATGGCGGGCAAGCTACAGCTGCTGAACTTAACGGCCCTCGTGGTATAACGGTTGATCCGTTTGGCGATGTTTTTGTTACCGATACACGTAATAATTGTATTCGCAGGATTACAGCCAGCGGTCTTATTGGTACAATAATCGGTACAGGGTTTAATGCCGGAACGGGCCTTGGCGGGTACTCGGGTGATGGCGGTATTGCAGAAAACGCAGAGTTGAACAACCCCTGGGATATAGCAACTGATTCAAATGGCAATATATTTATTGCCGATGCAGGCAACCACGTTGTGCGTATGGTAAACTTAAATGATACTATATATACCATTGCCGGAACAGGAACATTGGGTTATTCCGGTGATGGTGGTCCTGCCATACATGCAACATTTAGGTTTCCTGTCAGGGTTGCATTAGATAATAAGTCTAACTTATTTATTGACGATGCTTCCGATCATGTTATTCGTAAAGTAGATAGATATGGCATAATAAGCACGGTAGCCGGTACTGGTTTCGGAGCTGGTACATCGTCAGGTGGCTATTCAGGTGATGGTGGCCCGGCCACAGCGGCAGAATTAAATAGCCCATATGGTTTATGGCTTGATACACTAGGAGATATTTTTATATCAGACCAGTCCAATAACAGAATTCGTATGGTGAACAGTAAGGGTATAATAAATACAATTGCAGGTAATGGCACATATGGTTTTTCAGGCGATGGTGGCCCTGCTACCGCCGCTGAACTTAGTGGCCCAAGCGGCATAACTATGAATAATTATGGCGATGTGGTTTTTGTTGATCAAAACCGCGTAAGGGAGTTGACGAGTGTAACAAGCGTAAATGAATTGCTGAATAAGAACGCGGTAATGCTTTTTCCTGATCCGAATAATGGTGTTTTTGAAATTAAGGGTTTGGCTAAGGGTTTAAAATGTGTAATAGATATTTATAATATGTTTGGTGAGGAAGTCGCCTCCTCTATCTCCTCCAAAGGAGGAACTTCTAATATCAGCACAGAAGCCCTCCCTTCGGGAGAGTATGGGTGGGCTTTTAATTTGCGAAATCAGCCAGCCGGAATGTACCTGTACAAAGTTACCTGCGAAGATGGGAGCGTGAATGCTACCGGTAAATTCATTGTACAATAAATTCGTGCAAAAGAATTCAATTTTAACTATATTTGATTTTCTGTTATCATCTCACAAACAGAACCTGGCTTAAGAATGAATATGAAGAAAGTAGTATACGTTGTTTTGCTGATACTTACTTTTTTTGTGCAAAATAGAGCCGGTGCACAGGACCAAACCGGAATGTTTTTAGGAGGCGATAATATTGTTGGGCTTGGAGTAGGGCTTGGCGGGTATTATGACTATGGGGTAGGTAAAGCATACACACAAACCCCAAATCTTATATTTACATACGAAAAAGCAGCCAAGGGTGGCGTTACAGCACTTGGCTGGGGAGGATATGTTACATATTTATCATCCAGTAATGTGTTTACCGATAAGGTTACCGAATTCAGTTACAGCGACAAATATGTATTTGAATTTGTAATGCTACGTGCTTCCATACATTATATTGTAAAGAAGAAAATAAAGGTTGACCCGTATGGCGGTTTTACTCTCGGCTATGCTTTTGCACAACATTCATTTTCAACCGCCGACCCTAATTACAAAAAACTATATGACCCGGGCTATTCGGCATACAGTGCCGAGCCTGCAAATTCCGGAACGGTACAGTTTGGCTTATATGCCGGTTTCAGGTATTATTTTAGTAACTCTGTAGGTATTTCAGCTGAACTCATGGTAATGAACAATGCCTATAATTATATAGGGCTGGGACTTAGTGCACGCTTTGGGAAAAATAATGCTTTGCAAAAGAAGAAGTCATCGACCGGCGGACCACCACCTTTGATCAACCATAAATACTAATCGTTTTAGCATTAAATAAGGGATAATTATCGTTAATTATTTCTTACGAAATTGTGTTGGTAATCACATTATTATGAATGTTAGTAAATAAGGTTTACAATAATGTATCAAGCCGATTTATGGTAACTAAAAAATATTAAGTTTGTGGAACAGGGCTGGTGGAATACTAACCACCTGATTGTTTTTTTTTGAGTATCGAATTATATTTCTACATTAAATGAAAAAAAGTTACATTATTACGTTGATGTTGTTGGCAGTAAGCTGCATGGTTTTTTCACAAAAAAAGAAATTAAATCACGATCAAAAACAGCTTTTGGGTGTTTATTACGAAAAAGCAGACTATCTTTTTAAGTCTGATAATTTTTATCCTGCACTGGCTATATATGTGAAAATGTTAAGGCTCGACTCGCTTGATGAAATGAGCTTGTTCAGGGCTGGTGTATGTTACATACACTCCGACGAAAAAGAAAAGTCGATAAGCTATTTATTAAATGTATATAAAAAAGACCCGAATGCAGAAGATATACTGTATTACCTAGGCAGGGCCTACCATATAAACTACCAGTTCGATAAGGCAATAGATTATTTCAAACAGTTTATAGCAACCAACCCTGCGCCCGATAAAATGGAATTGGCAAAACGATACATTGAATACAGTAACAATGCTAAAGAAATGATGGCTAAGCCAAGAACTGTAAAGATAGAGAACGTAGGTGCTGTGGTTAATACACCTGCTGCAGAATATGCGCCAATTATTACTGCCGATGAATCAGAGCTTATATACACATACCTCGGCCCGCAAAGTACCGGTGGTCTGCTCGATGGTAACAACCAAACCGATACACTGGGTAGTTATAACGAAGATATTTTTATTTCGCGTAAAGTTGGCGATAACTGGACAACACCCGAAAAAATTGATGAGCTCGATACAAAAGGTAACGATGCCAGTATAGCTATTTCAGCTGATGGTAACCAATTGTTCACTTTTCATGCTACGGCAAAAAATGGTGGCGATATTTATGTAAGTACCCAATATAACGGCCACTGGAGTAAGCCTGAAGCATTAGGCCCGAATGTAAATACAAAATACTGGGAAGGCAGTTGTTCATTAGCTGCGGGTGGTAAAACACTTTTCTTTGCCAGCAGCAGGCCGGGTGGCATTGGTGGAAGAGATCTGTACCAGTCGAACATGATGCCTGATGGCAGCTGGGGAAAGGCAATTAACCTCGGCCCAAATATTAACTCTCCGCTTGACGAAGATGCTCCTTTTATCACTACCGATGGAATTACCTTGTTCTTCAGCTCTGAAGGCTGGAAGAGTATGGGTGGCAGCGATATTTTTTATTCAAACCTTAATTTGGGAGATAGTACATGGAGTACACCAACCAATGTCGGGTATCCGATCAACTCACCTGACGACGACCGTTACTATGTGCTAAATGCAAACAGTACCAAGGGTTATTTTTCTTCGAACCGTAAAGGTGGTTTTGGCCAGCAAGATCTGTACACTATTACCCCCGGCATACCGGGTGCAAAGCCTATGGTAGAACTTACAATAGGTACGGTAAGTGCCGATGGAAAACCGGCTAAAGCTGAAATAACGGTAAGCAATGCAAAAACAGGTAAAGTAAAAGGACAATACCATTGCGATGGTGGATCGGGTGATTATATTGTGGGTTTTGCACCGGGTATTACCTATAAAATTGTTACAAAAATTGAAGGTGCACCACCGCATGTTGAATACCTGAACTTAGATTCAATGAAGTCGGCATTAACAATGGAGCAAGATGTGCATTTATATTCACCTGAATACAGAAAGGCAAATAACATAACAACTCCTGATTCAAGTAACGACCTGCAAACAAAGGTGAACAAGCAGATAGCTGAATTTAAAGCAGAACGCCAGCACCCTGACTTGTATGAGGCAAAAGTGTACCAACAGGTTTTAAACCAATACGCAAATGTTGATTCAGCAGGTATTACATACGACCTTGAACTAGGCGTTTACCAGCACGAAAGCGATTTTGATTCATTGCGGTATATTGGCCTGGGCGATATTTCACGGAGTACCGACCTGCATGGCAATATAATTTATTCCATTAAGGGTATGCGCACCATGCTTAGCGCGGAAATATTAAAGTACAAGGCTATTAAATGCGACACAGCAAAGAAGAAGTTTATGAAAGTGGTGGTGAACGACCATGGCCACGACAGAAGTGTGAGCCAGTTTTATATTGATGAGTACAGAAAAGGATGGGACAATTTTGTGCCTGATACTGTGCCTACCATTGTGCCTACCAAAATACTCAGTAAGCCTGTTGAATCGTTTAACGTAGCAACGGTAGAGGTATCTAAAACATACGTGCTGAGTAATGTGTTCTTTAATACCGGTAATGCAGTATTGCGAACAGAATCGAATAAAGAGTTGGATGAACTTGCCGATGTAATGAACAAACGTAAAACCATGACGGTTGAAATTGCAGGCTATACCGATAATGTGGGTAGCGATTACATGAACAAAAAGCTATCGCAACAAAGGGCCGATGCCGTGCGCACATATCTAATACAAAAGGGAATTGATGGTGCACGCGTTGCAGCTAGAGGTTACGGATCATCTAAGCCGGTTGCTGATAATAGCACCGATGATGGCAGGCAGAAGAACCGCCGTGCAGAGCTGACTGTTATTAAGCAATAGTAATGTTAAATGGGTATTAAGAAAAAACTTTTACCCTCCTATCTGTTTGTTCTCTTGTGCTCATTATTGCATGCACAACAATTTGCTTTCACCAAAGTAACTATTGATACCAATTATTCCTTCAGAGGTTTATCGGTTGTTGATGATAGTGTGGCATGGGTAAGCGGCAAAGGTGGAATTATAGGTGTAACCGGTAATGGAGGTAAAGTCTGGAAATTTCTACCAGTGAAGGGTTGTGAGAAAATGGATTTCCGAACCGTATATGCATTCAATGCTAAAGAAGTTGTTATTGCAAACACGGCCTCACCTGCACTTATATTAAGGACAAATAACAGTGGTGTTACATGGGATACCGTATACACGAATAAAGACTCACTTGCTTTTATTGATGGAGTTGATTTCTGGAACGAACGCAATGGTATTATATATGGTGACCCTGTTGATGGACATATTTTTATAGCTAAAACAGAAGATGGGGGACGAACCTGGCAGGAATTACCAAAAGAAAGCAGGCCTTTAATGAATAAAGGCGAGGCATCGTTTGCAGCCAGTGGAACCGGCATACGGTGCTATGGAAAGCAGAAAGTAATAATATGTACAGGTGGTAAAATGTCGCGCCTGTTAGTGACCACTGACAAAGGCAAAAACTGGAAAAGTAATTTAACACCAATTATTCAAGGAGAGGAAGGTAGAGGAATTTTTTCGGTTGCAATTAATGGTGATTCAAACTGGGTTATTGTTGGTGGCGATTATAAGCAAAATGCATTAAAGGAGAGAAATGCTTTTTATACAACTAATGCCGCTAAAATGTGGAGGAATCCGGTTGCCACAACCGGCGGATATAGGGAGTGCGTAGAATTTTTAACAAAGAAACTGGTGCTTACATGTGGCCCGGGTGGAATGGATATTTCATTTGACGGTGGCATTGCGTGGAACCCTGTAGCAGATCAAAAAGGGTTCCATGTTCTACGAAAAGCAAGGCGAGGTAGCTTAGTAATTGCTGCCGGAAAAGGTAAAATAAGTATTCTTTCAGTAGAGCATCAGTGAGAATGCCCGGCTGCTAGTTTCTTTTGCACTTTATCAATAAATCCTGGTTTAGGAGCTAAACCTGCCTGGGTAGCTGCATTTGCAAATTGCAATGCGGCCTGTTCGTTACCAATAGAATCGTAAGCAATAGCCAGGTTATAGGCTGCATTCGGAAATACATCTTTCGAATTAAATTTCAAGGCAGACTTAAAATCAGTAATTGATCTGTCCATATTACCGGCATTAAATTCGGCAACGCCTCTGTAAAAAAAGAAGAAAGGGTTATTCGGATTCAGCAGAATTAAAGCATTGTATTGAAGTATACTTGGTTTGTTCTTTTGCGCCTGCACCATGTTGAAACTGGTTTCTGCCATTCGTTTTTCTGCATCGCCATTCAACTGAAAGGCCTGTACATAATCTTTCAGGCAGTTTATGCTGTCGCCTGTCATTGCATCAGCTACAGATCTGTCAACATAGGTTATATATACATTTTTTTCGCTCTCAATTGCTTTGGCATAATAAGCCATCGCATCCTGGTAATCGTTTCTGTTCCGGTAAATATTACCAAGTACATCGTATATTTTTGCATCGCCCGCATTAAGTTGCCCAAGTACGCTATAGTTCTCAAGTGCCTTGTCAGTATCACCTTTATCCATGTAATAGTTACCCAACCATTTATACGATAGTAAGGCACGGTAAGGATATTTTTTAATTGCATCGCCAAGCAGGGTTTCAGAATTATGCCAGGCGGCGGTACGTTCGTAACAAGCATACGACAGTATACCCGAAAGCACAAACACAATTGTCAGTAGGGCTGTTTTTGCAGATGGATACCGTTTACCCAATTCACTTACAAAAAATGCCGTAATGAAAATGATGCCAATGGAAGAAACATAGGAATAGCGATCGGCCATAATGGCTGCACCGCATGAAATAAACTGAAGCACAAAAATTATATTGGCAATAAAGAAGCCCATACCAAAGGCAAAAACCTTGAAGTAGAACGGATTTCGTTTGTATGTAATTACAAGTGGAACAATTATTACCAATAAGGCTATAAAGGGAGCAGCGTAGTAAATAAATGGCAGGGAGCCATCAATATAGCGGTAGGGGTAAGGATAAAACGTAGAAAGAAAGCTTGGGTTGAATAGTTTATACAAATACATATCGAAGCCGTATGATGCATACATAATACGTTCACCAAGGGTTAGTTTATTGAAATCGGCAATTGCACCGGCCTTGTTTTGCGTGTAAACTGCAAATAAACCAAACGCCATAGCAGCCAGGAAGAATATAGTTTTTTGAGTAAGCAGTTTCAATTCAACTTTTCTGCCATACAGGTAATCGAGTGCGAGTAAGGAAAGAGGAAACACCACAGCCATAGGTTTTGAAAGACATGAACAGACAAACAAGCCAAAAGTTATCCAGAGCCATTTCTTATTACTTGATTTAAGATGTATGATATAGGATATTAATCCGAGGAGATAAAAGAAGGTATACAACACATCTTTACGTTCTGCTATCCACGATACCGATTCCACATGCAGCGGGTGTACCCCAAACCACAAAGCGCCAAGTATGGCTATCAGAAAAGAATCATCCTCTTTTAGCTTTAATATTTTGCAAAATTCGGTTAACAGGAAAAAGACCAGAGTAACATTTGCTATATGAATAAGTATATTGGTTAGGTAATAAGTAGCCGGTGCCAGTTTAGTAAAATGATAATTAATAGCCAACGACATCATACAAAACGGGTGGTAGTTATTCCGTGTAATATCTTGAGTGAAAATTGATTTTAAGTGATCGGGCGTGAGGGTTTGTATAATGGTGTCTTTAGTCACGTACACATCATCATCCCAATCGGTGAATTGGTTATTTAACGAACGCTGGTAACATATAAAAGTGAGGATGCATATAGCAGCCAATACCCACCATTTTTTTGTTCCTAAGCCCGATGTTTGTGTTTGCGGTGTCATTACTGCATGTAAAAATAATATATTTAGTAGTAATGAGTTAGGGTATGTAAAGTCATTATTCCTATATTTGGTATGCATGATAAAGAAATACCTTTTATGTTCTGTATTTGCGCTGAGTAGTGTTATTGTTTTAGCACAGGCTAAGTCTGCAAAAAATGATTCTATACAGAAAGCAGATACTAACCTGGCAAAACAGTTCACTATTAAAGTTAATCCGGGCTTATTGTTCAGTGAGCAAGGCTTATCAATTCAGTATAACCTTCAGAACAATTTTGGCATTATGCTGGGTGCCGGTTATAATGAAGATGTAAGCGGTAACCAGAATTTTCATAATACAGGCGGGCATGGATATACCATACGAGCAGGCATATTGCAATACCTTGATAATGCTAAAAAATACTACTTCTGTTTCGAAGGTTTTTACAGAAAGTATAGTAAAATAACGGCCGTTGCGGAACACAGTGAAGGCTTTACACAGGGTATAGACGATGAAGTTATAAATCCGCTCAGGCAAAACCTGAATAGCGTAAGTGTGGGTGATGGTAATCAGGTAGATGTTTATACAGCCAGTGCACACATTGTATGTTTCGATGCCGTAATGGGTTACCAGTATCGAAAAAAACATTTTGTGCTTGACTTGTTTGGCGGCTTAGGTTCGCGCGAAAAAACAATTCATCTGCATGAAAAAGGATATTATGTCAATCCGCTGGATTATAGCATTGGACCTTTTATTCCTTACGCTACCGTACAAAGCAAAACCATTGATAATACCTATGTTGATGTAAAGTTGGGCTTTACACTTGGGTATAGATTCTGATAAAAATAAGTGCTTATTTGGAGCTCATTGCCTTTTCTTCAGGCACTACACGTTGTAATATGTAATTACTTAGTTCCACATCATCAGCAATAAGGCATAATGTTCTATCGTTTACCGATTTAACTTCCATGTAATTGTATACCTTTTTACCATGTATCAGTACATAGTATTTTAAATAATATCCCATACCTTCATCACCCATGTCGGTAAATATAGGGTTGCTGCATTGGGTTGAAATGGTGAAAATTTCTTTTTTGTGGTTCTCGTCCTGCGGATTAGAAAAGGTAATGGTATCTCCATTAATATTCATAATGCCTTTTTGTTTGCCTTTTACAAACATCCAGTCGCCGATCAACCTTTTATGAATTGCTTCACTTGAATCAGCTACCTTGTTTTGACCGAAGCTGGCTCCGCCAAACAAAAAAATAAAAATGATACAAAATATGGCTTTCATGTTGCTTTAATTAATGGCCTTATTAATTCCCCTTTGTTAAGGTATTTTTAGGTGAAGAGTCCATTAGCTATAAATAAGGAAGGACGAATATAACTAAAATGTTTATCATTTGCAAGTTTTAGGTAAGTAATGCTTGTAAACCCCTTATTCGGTAAGGGGTTGGTGGCGTTTTTGCGGGTCTTTTGTTAGCCTGTTTCTACTTCCCCTTTAGGGCTAAAGCGCT
>Ga0206876_1071_pt1 | contig 29948 bp, 27 predicted proteins | sample Alteio_BWOrgCont_10_FD_152619 | JGI IMG/M metagenome (GOLD analysis project Ga0206876, IMG submission 152619) | Enriched cells from forest soil in Barre Woods Harvard Forest LTER site, Petersham, Massachusetts, United States -... | ecosystem: Environmental > Terrestrial > Soil > Temperate forest >...
CTCAAGCGATGGAACGCTTGTGCCCGTGGAACGGATCAAATTTCCGGCGGGCAGCATTGCCTTTTCGGCTGATGGCAAAATACTCGCGACTGAGACTTATAGTCAGATCAGATTTTTTGATTTCAAAGCGGGCCGTCCTTTGCCGACGTCCCGTATATTCATGACCGATCATTTGCGCGCGAAGTTAAGATTTGTGGGAGAGAGCGACCTGTTGTCCATCTCATCGCAGCGCAGTATCCCTCGTACCACCTATTGCGATTCCATCACGGCTCAAGTGGCTCCTCTGCCCGTCACAATTGCAAATCCGAAAGCCGAGATTTTCTTCAGTCTGGACGGCCATACGTATGCTGCGGTTCCTGGTGATGGGAGCGTTGAGTTTTGGCGAGGAGGAGACCTTCTGTGGCATACCGATGGTGTGGGTTCGCTCGATAATGTGCAATTCTCGCGTGACGGACGGCATGCCGCCTTCTGTCGCGAGGACGGCTTGATTCAAGTCTGGCAAACGACGGCCCCGCATACGATTACCACCTTTGTTGGTCGTACGAACGGTAGCTCGCTATTGGCGTTCTCGGCGGATGGGCGAACTTTGTGCGGTGTATTTCTCAATGGAACGATCAAACTTTGGAACATCGCGACAGGCCGTGATCTGTTGTCGCTCGAATCGAAGCTGATAAACGGTTTGCAGTTACGGATTTCGCCGACCGGAAATGCTCTCGCCGCGGCCGGAGTCTCTGCATATGGGAAAAACGAGGTCGTAATTTGGCACTTGCCCAAAGGTCCATGATATGCGCTTTTAGTCGACCGGGAGTGTCAATATCCACGAAAGGCCACAACGGCCCGTCGAGGCGCGGCCAATCATTGTGTCGACGAATTGCAGGACAGTTTCTCGCGAACGGCGAGTGGTAGCATTCAATCGGTCTTAGGTTGTCGTGATAGTCCACCAATGAAGATCCGTAAGCGACGATCGACGCATGACGATCATCCACGCAAGACGGTCAAATATGATGATCGACATATGAGACGAACCACAAGATCGTCCGGCCTGAAGGGCTGATTGTTCAAATAGCCTAGCCTGGAGGGTCTCGAAGAGACCCGTAGGGCTAGGATTGGATTAGGTGAATACATCAAAGGCCTGAAGGGCCGACCGATCTCTTTTCAGGATATCGATATTATGCCTCAGTCGTTGTCGCAAGTCTGGTTGCACATTGTTTTCAGCACAAAAGATCGACTTCCATTTTTGCAGAACCCGGAATTTCGCGATGAAATGTTCCGGATGCTCAGTCATCATGTGAGTGAGGCGGGATGTTATCCTTATCGTTCGGGTGGTTGGAAACGACGATCGTTTCAGGACGAATTTCGCGAGTTGTGCCGCAAAAACGAAGTTCAGTTCGACGAACGTTACGTTTGGGATTAAAGAGAATGGCCGGCCCTTCAGGCCTAATCCAATTATTATTTTGACGAGATCCTAGCCCTGCGGGTCTCTTCGAGACCCTCCAGGCTAGGCTATTTGAACAATCAGCCCTTCAGGCCGGAAGAAACCCGGAAGAAAGCCGGAAGGAATCGCCTCGGCTTCGTTCCCCAACAACCATTCCTTCCTCCCGCTTTCGGTCTTTTTTCGGAATGTTGAAAGAATCCGTGTAAGATCGGGCTGTCTGCTGGAATAGAAGAGGGTCAAAATCGATCGCGGTTGGGTGGAGCGTCGGTGATGGTGGAACCAGAGACACGTCCGAGTTTGATGCTGCGCCTGCGAGATCCCCTCGATCAACAGGCGTGGACGCAATTCGTCACGATTTACGAACCGCTCGTTCTGCGCATGCTCAGGCAACGCGGCCTGCAAGAGGCCGATGCGCGCGATGTCACCCAACAGGTCGTTCTGGCGGTGACTCAAGCGGTCGAGCGCTGGCAGCCGGATGGCCGTGAGGCGTCCTTTCGTCGTTGGCTGTTTGGAATCGCTCGCAAATTGGCGCTCAAGTTCATCCAGCGTGGGGCCACCTCGCGTGGTCCGTCGCGCCGCGGTGTCGGAGGCACCGACATGCTGGATTTGCTCAAAAACTTGCCGGAACCCGAGCAGCGGACGGTGGTCGAATTCGACGACGAATATCGGAATGAGATTTTCGACTGGGCGGCGGATCGGGCGCGAACCGAATTTCGTGACTCGACCTGGCAAGCGTTCTGGCGGACATCTGTCATGAATGAATCGGTCGACACCGTGGCTGCAAGCCTGGGGATGACCGCCGGCAATGTCTATGTCGCCCGTACGCGCGTCATCGCGCGATTGCGACAGATTGTGGAAGAATGTGAGGCTGAACGTGACGCCTGAGATCCATTGCGACCGAGATGTATTGCAAAAACTGCTGACGGAATCGCTTCCCAAACGCGAGGAAAGCGACGTCTCCAATCATTTAGCGTCCTGCGCGGAATGTCGCCGGGAATTTGAAGCGCTGGCTGCCCGGAACGACTGGTGGGCCGAAGCCAGCCAGCGCTTGTCACGCAGCGCGACGCGACGCATGGACGACTGGCCGGTGGGTTCATCATCGCACGACGACGAGGCTCACTTTACCTCTGATTTCGCCGTCGACTTCCTGGAACCGAGTGACGACACAGAAGCCTTGGGTCGCCTGGGCGAATATGACATCGTCGAAGTCATCGGCCGCGGCGGGATGGGGATTGTCCTCAAAGGTTTTCAGAAAGAACTTCATCGGCACGTTGCGGTGAAAGTCCTGTCGCCTCATCTTGCCACGAGTGGAGCGGCACGGCGGCGATTTGCCCGTGAAGCACAGGCGACGGCGGCCGTCGTTCACCCGCATGTGATGGCCATCCACTCGGTGAACGCGACTGCGAAATTACCATACCTCGTGATGCCATTTGTCGACTGCCAGTCGTTGCAACAGCGGCTCGATCGGCAAGGCCCGCTGGATGTGAAAGACATCTTGCGGATTGGTATGCAGGCGGGGCTGGGACTAGCGGCCGCTCATGCTCAGGGACTGGTCCACCGCGACGTCAAACCGGCCAACATTCTGCTCGAAACCAACGTCGATCGCGTGCTGTTGACCGATTTTGGATTGGCACGCGCGGTCGATGACGCCACGCTGACTCGTACGGGGATCATTGCCGGCACGCCGCAATATATGTCGCCCGAACAAGCGAATGGCGATACGGTCGATCTCCGTTCCGATCTGTTCAGTTTAGGAGGTGTGCTCTATGCGATGTGTACGGCGCGTCCTCCGTTCCGGGCAGAAACCACTTTCGGAGTCTTGCGACGCATTCGTGAAACCGCGCCGCGGTCCATACGCGAAATCAATCCGGACGTTCCAGTGTGGCTCGAACGAATCGTGATGAAGCTACTGGAAAAAGACACGGCAGAACGGTTCGCAACAGCTCAAGAAGTTGCCACATTGCTGGGACAATGTCTGGCTCACGTGCAGCAGCCGATGTCAGTCGCGTTACCAACCGGTAACGCGGATTGGGAATTGCTTCCCCACGACACCCATGGGCCTGCAACGAGGCTGAATCGAAAACGTCGCCTCGCCGTGTTCGTCAGTTCCATCGCCGCCGCCACATTGCTCGGTATGGCCGGCTGGATGTTCTGGCCCCAGAAGACGAATCACGGCGCGCCTCACACGAACTTAGAAACAGGAATGAAATCAGAAGTAGCAGTTCCAACCGAACCCGCGTCCGATTGGAACGCGACAGAAAGCGAACTCGACATCAGCGAAGAACTGATTGAAGCGATGGAAACGACGGTCAATGACAATGGGATTGCTCAGAATTTGGAAAATCCCGAGCCAGATCCGACAGTTCCCAAAACGAGTGGTGAATGAATGCGCGAGTCAGCACAAACCGATTCTCATTAAGAGGACGATCATGAAATCAATTCAACTTCGCTTTGTCACGTGTTCCGCAGTCTTGGCGACATGTCTCGGAATAGTCTCGATGGCGCAGGACGAATCTCCTTCCGCCAAGTCCGATCAGATCGTGCTCGAAGTAACGGCAGTGAAACAAGGTGCATCTGAAATCGAACAAGCGGCACCCCCAGCAGTGCCCGTCGAAACCCCAATTCCTGCCGAAAACCCGATTCCGGATATTGCAGGGAAATGGGACATCGGGAGTGAAGGATTCCTTGGTCTAGGTGAGATTCGCCGTGTCGCTGATAGTCGAGATGAAATTGATGTCACCGCAAAATCAATGTCGTATCGACTCCGATGGTGTCCAGAAAAACAACAGTTTCTGGGAAGTAAGAACCTGCCGGCGGTGCTCAATCAAATCCATGGAACTGTCACGGTGACACTGAGCGTTGACGAAAATACCAAGATGAAGAGCTTAACTCTCAAACGGACGTGGGATGAGGAAGGCCAGAGTGCGATTGCGCTGTTCGTAACGAACCTCGTTCAGGCTGGCATCCCGCAAGAACGGGTCAATGAACTCTACTTTGACGTGAAATTGTGGCGGCGACGTCAACCAAACAAGGAATTGCCGAGTACAGCAGCTCCCGCGTTTAATCCGAATAGACCTGAGGAAGCTTCGAAATTAAGCAGACAAATCGAAGCACTTGAACAATATAAGACGAAACTAGGCACAGCCGCCTCACCAGCAGCCACGAGTGCAGAAGCTGATGCCAACAATCCGAAGAACGAAACGATTCCTCCTGTCGGTCCACTTGGCAGCCGCAACAGAGGCGTCGGTGCTGCAGGACGGGGATTTGGCGGTGGGCTTGGAGATAGTCGATTCGGTGGTGTTGCCACAGAGAGAGGCGGCCGGGTCACTCCGACTGACCGCATCCAAACGCAGGACATCCTGTTGATCGAGACCAAGGACGGACTGTCGGCCTACAGTATGTCGTTGGGAAAATGGGACAGCATTGTAGTCGCACTTCCTAAAGATGGAAAAACGCGACTGCAGCACTCGACGCTATCTGCTTTAGCTCCTTCGCTGGCTGTGGTCGTCGTGGACGATCAGTTGTTCGGATTCAGCAGCAAGGCTGGACGATGGGGCAAACCGATCAAGATTCCGGCCGAGTATGTCGGCAAGGTCACGCCAACTTTAGAGGGGAACCTGGCTTCGGCCAAGATTGGCGAGCAGACGTTTACTCTCTCTTTGAAGACCGGCGAATGGACATCGCCTGATTCGCCATCGTTGCAGGACATCGATCCGGCAACGTTTGATAATTCGCCGGCAGTGCCGATTAACAACCGCCTTCATGTTCACCCTGCCGAACAGAAACTTCAATCGAGGCTCGACACGACTGAATCGCGGCGACTCGTGGCCGAAATCACGATGCGGGACAAGCGATCCGAGGAGTTGGCTGATCAGATTCGAATGCTCAAAAAGGCGATCAGCGACGATCCCAAGTTGTCGCCAAAGCCATTGGAAGCCTACCTGAAAGATCTGCGAGTCACGCTTGCCGAAGCGTTCGATCTGAAGCATCAGCTCGAACAACTGCGGGTGCGTGAGTTGCAGTCGCGACTCAGCCGACTTGAACAACAAATCGGCCAGCGACAATCGCAGCGAACTCAAATCATCGAACGCCGCGCCCATGATCTGATCGAAGGTGAGGCAACGGAATGGAACACCGATCCCAACTTCAGTGCGGGAAATCCCGACAAGAAGTTGTCATTCACCGACCCGACCAAGGATACGACGATCAATACAACCGAGCGTAATGAAAGTGATTCGAAGACGCCTCGTCGCCAGCGTCTGGGACGAAACCGAGCAAATGACTCGCCGGACGAGACAGCAAACATCGTGACGGGAATCGGCGAACCATTCGCTGAAATTCATCTGCCGGGGTCATCAACGATTCCTTCGTACAAAGATTTCGCGATCAGTTTGGAAGAGGCCCGTCATGAACTTCAAAACGCAAAACACGACGCTTCCCGTTTTTTTACGCTTTGGAAAAAAAAGTCGGTCGAAGAACGTGTCTATGAGAAAGCCAAGCAACGACTCGAGACGGCTGAACGTAAGCAGCAAATTCTCCAAGACGCTCTGGAAGGCCTCTTGCGTGATATGAACTTGCGGATCGAATTCTATCACGATGAGCTCAAAGAAGCGCAGAAGTTATTTGATACGACAGACGCAGAATACAATGCCGGTGTTTTTGGCAGTCTCAAACCGCGTCGGGAAGCGGAACATCAACTCAGACAGACGCAAATGGAGGAAAAACGACTTCAGGCACAGTATGAGGATTTCAAAAAGCTTCGTGAGAGTTCCGACCAGCAAGAAGCCGACGGAAAACAAGGATCGCTGATGGTCCCACCGGGCCTGCCCGCCGATCAAAACTCGCAAGCGAAACTTCAGCAATTGGGATTATCTTTGCAGCCTTTGCCTGCGACTGAATCGTGGAAGCTCGAAAAATCCCGGCACAAACGGGGGATGAGCATTGCAAAAATTGAACCGGGAAGCCCCGCTGAGCGCAGTGGCGTACATGCGGGAGATATTCTGATCGGACTGGAAAAATGGGAAACGGCATCGATTGAAAACGTGATCTGGATCTTGAACTACGTGGACCACCCGTTGAGCGGACGAGACAATGGTCCGATTCGGTATTTGATCGTTCGAGATGGTGAAGAACGAGAAGGCTTCATCAAAACAACAACTCAGTCGAGTGAAGAAGCCCGATAGTAGGACGAACAATCCGAGGAGTGCACTCGACAATTGGTAGAGATCGAATGTTCAGGACATTCGTCAATGACGTCTTCGCGCTGAAAGCGTGACGGAAACCAGCCCGGGGTTGCCTCGTCATCGAGGCTACCCCGGGTATTGAGTAAGTGGAATTCAAGGTACCCTGTAGGGTAGGGGTACGGGAAACCTGTGGTCGATTGCGCCGATCTGTCGTGAGTTGGGACTTAAAAGCACACGTATGACAGGGCTTTCCTTCACCCCTTCAGGGTGATTGGAGATTTTATGTGATCAATTTCCCCGGGGTAGTCCCGCCGACGGGACAACCCCGGGCTGGTTTCCGTAGGCCTTGCAGGCCATTCAGAATGGTGACCTCATGACTTCTTACATTATGACACCCATTTATCGATTGCATCCCAATCCGAGTTGCGACCGTTTTGACAGTTCAAATAAAGGACTACGCTAATCCGCACTTCCGTGTCTTGATCGAATTCGATCGATTCATTTCGTCTTAAGATGAAGTCTCGATTTCGAGATGCGTGGCGACACGATACAATCCTTTCTCTCTTGAGGAACTGTGCTTCCAAACGTTCTATAAGTTCGTTGCCACCATCGGGCGGTAGCCCCTGCAAACCGCCTGTGGCGGCTCTCAAGTTGATTTCAAGAACCTTCGTTCTCGTCATCCTGAAAGGAAGGCTCAATCGAATGGATTCGCTGCGCGTCTACTGTGCCGGACCTCTTTTCAATTCGTCGGAACGCGATGAAATGACCTCGATCTCCGAGGTTTTGGTTCGTGGCGGCCACTCCGTTTATCTCCCTCACCGCGACGGAATGGAGTTTCGTCTGGTCCGCGAAGAGTTGATCGATCGCGGCTGGGCGGGTGACGTTGCCGGGCAATTTCTTCACGAAGCAATCTTCGCTTTGGACATTTATCAACTCGCCATCGCCTGCGATGCAATCGTCTGGAACCAGAACGGACGGGTTCCCGATGAAGGCGCCGTCTCCGAAGCGGCGATCGCCTGGACGCTGGGCAAACCGCTAATCGCGTATCACGACGATGCCAGATCGATGATCGCCGGACGAATGAATCCGCTGCTCGCGGGGCTCGTCGATTTTACGACGGTGCGTTCCATTCCCGAGATCCCGGCGGCGCTGATGGTCGAATGTCAGCGGACCAGCGTCCCAAATATCGACATCCAGTGCCTGCCACCGAAATTGACGATTGCCATTGAACGCGGTGAAGCGCTTTGGTCGGCGCTTCGTACAGAACGCGCCTATGGCGAGAATGCCATCATCGCGGACTGTGTGACAAAACTCTTCGCGCCGGGTTCGCACCATAAACCCCGTCTGGCAGGAACACGAAAGTCCTGAAACATGATCTACCGCATCGCCGCCGACTGCATCGTGATTCTGCATATGGCGTACGTGCTGACGGTCGTGCTCGGACTACCGGCAATCTGGATCGGCATCCTCTGTCGGCACCAGTGGGCGCGTAACTTCTGGTGGCGCTGCGGGCATCTTGCAATGATTCTGATTGTTGTCGCGGAAGCCTGGGCTGGGATTATTTGCCCGCTGACGACGTGGGAACATCAACTGCGAGAACTGTCACAACAAGAAACGTACCAGGGAAGTTTCGTTGGAAACCTGGTTCACGACTGGTTGTTTTACGACGCGCCCCAATGGGTCTTCACGGCGTGTTACAGTGTTTTCGGTCTCCTGGTACTTGCCTCGTTCATCGTGGCACCACCCCACTGGCCGAAATTCAAGAGCAGAACGCCCACGCCAGGCGAGCGGGGGATGTGAATCAGCTTTGCCCGTTTAATAGCCGATTCCGACCAAAACCACTGATTAAACGGGCAGACGGGTGATTATTCGGGCAAGATAAGGTCTATCGTTCCCGAACGGATTATTTTTGTTCGCCAGCCGCCGGAATGACCGTGGTCGATTGCTGAAATCGCTGTTTAAAAAGTGGCAGCGTTAATGGAGGAAGCCCCATCTGCGATGTTGTCATGAACATGTGATGGCGGAGATATGGCCATATGGTATTCATCGCTATTGCAGTGACGAGCGCACCGTTTTCTTGCGCTGACTCGGGCGTAGGGGATTGTCCCGGTGGATGGACATAGACAGCTTGATACTCGCATCGAACGAATACCGCTGGATCCTTGTCTGCGTCCTCATATTTCGTTGTTGATTCACACGAAACATTGACCTTAATTGTGTTTTCTTCGGGAGAAACTCCAATGCTTGACCCGACATTGAGTGTTGTTTTTTCTGGGAACGCCCCCGCCCGTAGATTCATTTTCGCAAGTGAAGATGTCAGCCTAACAATCTGCAATTCCAGATTTTCGAACGTGAACGGAACGCGTTGAACGCTGCGGTCGTGTTTCGCTGGAGTTTTTGATTTCCGGCTCGCTTTCTTCATGGTCACATCGCAATGGGAGTAAATTTCTGAAAACCGGAAGTGCTCGACGTTGATGGAGTGTTGTTGGCATCCCATGCAAGCGACCACGCAACTTCCGTTGAGTCGTTGCCGGTTGGGATTGGCTCGAAGGAAGGCTTGTCGTAAAGTTCGACTCGAAGTCGCTTCCCAAGGACGTGAGCAATCTTTTTCAGAACCCTCATGGAATGACCGCCATAGTCGGCATCCTCAATTCTCGCAATTACGCTTTGATATGTTCCTGCTAGATCCGCCAATTGTCTCTGAGTCAAACCTGCTTCGTTTCTGGCTCGATAAATCTCTCGTGCTGTATGCGCATCTACGGCGGCGTCTTCGACCATTGCTGCAAGATCGGGGTTATCGGCAAGCTTTTTTCGTATGACATCGCCAAAGTCAGTCGTTCTCATCGTCTTCAGAATCCTCATCAAAGAGTTGCCAATCGGCCAAATAGGTGGATGGGTCTTTTTTAACTAACTTCATTCGATCAACAGCTTTATCGATCTCATTTGGAGGAACTCTATCCGTCTTTTTAATGATCCCTTGTGAAAGGCAAATCACATTGCTCCCATGAAAAAAATAAAGCACGCGATAATGAATTTTGCGTTGTTTCACGCGTATTTCATGAATCCCGCGTCCTAATGTACCGGAATATGGCCTATCGGCTTCATGCCCCAGTTGCTCCACATACTGAATCGCCTCCAATAGTTTGGCGTGGGCCAAAGGAACCTTTCGCTCAAGGACATCGAGCCATATTTCGACGGGAATATCGCCATTCTTTTCTCGAAATACTTTGAGCGTTGCTTTAGGCATTCTAGGCTCGCAATAGCATTTTTGCTATATCTTCCTCGGATTTCAAGACACAATCGAAAATCGGCATCGGCTGAAAACGATACAATCGTAGTAAGGCGAATTCTAGCAACACCTTGGCGAAATGCGTCAAAAAATGAAAATGCGGGCTCTGACAACAACTGTCTAAGCCCGCATCGACCTGATAATTCAATGCAAGTCATTCACGCGGAAAGAAACTTCGGCTCGACTCCAAGTTCGTAGAATGCGGAAATCAGGCAGCAGATGTTGTGACAGAGAATCTTGCACAGCACTTCATTTTTCATCGCTGTGTCATCCTTGCTGCGAACACTGTCCCCCATTTTTCTCTTGATCATGTTGAACACTGACTCGACGTTTGAGCGTTTGTGATAGCTCGCGAAAAACTCTTCCTTGTACATTTGGAAGAAATGGAATGCTTTCGCGAACATCCCACCACAACCGCCAGTCGTCGTCACTCGGAAGTCAATGAACGCATCCGCACCGATTGCGTCAACGGCTTCGAAGTTGATTTGCGATGCGTACTGTTTGTCGGCTGACAGTTCGCGAATGTCGAAGTTCTCTTTCGTTTTGGCGAGCAATTCCGGCAGGAACGGGCAATCGTTCGCGTCTCGATGAGTCACGACTGCGGCAGTGACAATGTGAGTTTTGACACCGCAGACGACATGCGCTTTGACCCATTCACGGACTTCACGAAATCCACCATGTTTGTAGTCGATCCATCGGGCGAACTTCGTTCCCGCGAATCCACTGGCGTCGATCGCGAATTCGGTTTCAATCGCCTTCAATGGGAGCGCCGACGCTGCGATCAGTTTCATCAGCAGTGGAGTCATGGCCTCATCTTCAAGCGATGACCCAATGGCGTTGTAGTGGGGCGTCCGCGTGATGTATCCCTTCTCGTGTGCGTCATCGAGATCGCACATGAAACGACGTTGGCTGATCGTGCTGTAGACTTTGAAACAGGTCATGAAGACGCAATCTGACATCGGCAGTTTCGGACGGCCACGACTCGGCTTTGCTTCTGGTTCCTGGATCATATCGCACAGATCCGCGAGCAACGCTTGGAAGTGATCCTTCTCGTTGGTCTGCGCGGCGTTGTATTCCTTCCACATTTGTGGATAGGTCGGCTTCTTCGGTTGCGTCGTCGATTCCGTGACTGTCATGGTCTTCGTAACCGTTTCGGTTCCGTCCGTATTTTCTTCGCGTTGAATTACCAATCGAACTGCGTAAATGTGCTTGCAGCTACAACCCCGCGCTTCGAAATCTGGGCACGAACAAAACGGTTGTTGCTCGTCGGGATGCACGGTGTATTTTTTGTTTCCGTCGCTCTGACTCGGCACGATCCACATCGCACCCTTTTTTACGATTCTGCAAACTGCGGCTATCAAAGTTCCTCGTTCTTGCCGTGGGCACATCGTCAGCCTCTTTTCTCAAGAGGCGTTTCCGGTAGAATGTTTTCTGCTAGGTCGCATTCTGCGGAAACGCGGTTTGTGATTGCGTCCCTGATTCGATTCACAGTCGAGTCAGGGATTTTCTTTTGTCAGGACCGATTCCCAACGAAAACAATCATACAAACCGGCAGACTATTTGTCCACACAAAATGTGTCTATTTGACAAACTTTTTGTGTGGACGTAAACTTGCTGCATCATGGCAACAGAACCAGACAAGCCGAAGATGGGTCGACCGGCAACCGGACAAATGCCAAAGCGGTATTTCCGCATGGATTATCCTGATTGGTTGCAAGTCGAGTCAGCGGCGAAAGCATTGGGTGAGACGACATCGGAATACATCCGACGCGTACTTTTGCGTGATGCTGCGAGGGTTCTCAAAACGCGATAATGCGATTGCCATCAAAAAAACAGGCCCCCTGAATTAATAGGGGGCCTGTTTTTGTTCCTCTCACATATTGGCTATTCTGGATAACCGACATCAATGTCAGATGGCTTCACCCCAAGGGCTTCAGCAATTTTCTCGATCGTAACATGAGTCGGAGTGTGTTTTCCCCGTTCGAGTCGACATACATGGCTTTGTGGAATACCAGCTTTTTCAGCAAGCTCATCCTGAGTCAAATGCTGAGACTCTCGTAGTTCCTTGATTTGCTTCCCGATTTGCTCTCGGCACTTTTCAACCCGCGCCGCAGCATCACGATCAGTAATTGAGGCGGTTTTCGAGACGCCACCAATATGATCCTCGGGAAACAATAGTTCTACCATCGTTTCAAAAATTTCGCCTTTCTCTTTCTCGTCAGCCTTCGGGAGCAGCATTGCCAATTGCATCAGAGAATCCTTGCCTTCCTCATTGAGGTTAACAAGTCTCTGCGCTCCCTTGAGTAAGAGTTGAAACAAACCCTTAACGAATGGTGCCGGATCAATTTGCGGCGGGATATCCGTCCCTGTCCGGCCCGAATTGATCAGCGTGTCCATATGCTCCTCCCTCGCGTTGAAATGGTGGTAATTGATTGCCAAAAACATAATTGCCTATTGGGCAAGTTCATCGAGATAATACGCCAGACGCCTTTCCATTTTGATGACGAGATGCGGCTTTAACGTGGTTCCAACATCAGAATCCACAACGCCCAACACGACAATTTGTGACGTTTCAGTAACATGGGCGAAACAAACACCCATTGCGATCGACCCCAGGACGAACCCCTTGACTTCCAGTTTCCAAATCTTGCCATTCACTTTGACAATACAGAGATCTGCGGTCTCGCTTCGGTTTCCAAAATCCGCCAGACGTTCAAACACGTCACCCACATAAATCAGTTGACCATCGGTCTTCACGATCTTCCTGGCATCATTCCATGCCGCATCCAACTTAATCACAACTTGCTTCGCAATCTGACCGGTTTGATTGCTATCCTTCGATTCACCACTACCTTTCGACATCATCATCATTCCCTTTAAGGTATTCGTCGTCCGAGGTTGACTGCTTTCATAAAGGGAATATACAACATGATATCGGCAATTCGCAAGAGGTTCGTTGTATAAATTTGTATAAAAATGTAAGTCCTCTATAGCACAGCGATTGCGTTTTTGTTTTTTGTCGATTTTGCGGCTTTGGACAGTCGGATACGTACTCAAGGCATTGAAATCCGGCTTTCGCCATCTATCATCGTCCCGTGGATGGATTTGTCTTTCAGCTCACGGACGTTGGCGTATCTCACCATTGCCGACCCACCAAAGGCAGCAAATCCGGTCTTCTGTTTTTGAAAAGGATTGACGACATGTCCGGAAGAGCGAACGACAACAATTGGGCATGCAATGCACTTCAGAAGGCCATCAAATCTGGCGCTTCTCCGGAGCAAGCTGCACAGGCCATTGCTAGAACGCCGCAATTCATCGCGGCGGTAGCAGAAGGAATGTCGATAGACAATCCTCCTCCAAACGTTGCTGGTGGACTTCAGAAGTGGGAAGCCGCTAGGGACAATTTGGCAGAAGCCCTGAGCGCAATGGGCGATGGCCGTTAATTGAATTCGGCGCGTTTGGATTTCTCAATCTCAATTCCGCGCTGAAGAACGAATTCGGCCATCTTGATCACGTCTGCCGCTGGTGCTTCATCAGCGGCAGACTTTATTACAATCCTGAGCATCTCTACGTCATCGTTTCTCTTCGCACCGGCAATGATGTTTTGAAGATGCTGTAGTTGAGATGGGATATTCTGCGACATCGTCTCTTCCTTGAAGATGGGATGTCATTCTATTCAAAAACCGCGATCCGTGGAAATAGGAAACGGTCGCCAATCGTTTCGACCGGCGACCGTCCCGTTTGGCGTATCTCACGCAACGAGGGTATCATCAATGCCAACGCCGGACAATATTTCAGATCCATTCTTCTCAACTTCCGGAATCTGCCAATCATCATGCCCACCTATTTCAAACCGCTGCGACGAAAGATGGGCATGGTGACGCTGATGATGGCGTGCGTGATGGCTGCTGGGTGGGTGCGGAGCTTCAGTATTCTGGAACACGCTTATTCTCCCCTTGGCCAACAATCAATGGTTTATTTTTCATCTGGCGACGGTTTCATCTGCTGCGGTCGTGCGCATGCCAGAACTCTAGATTATTTTCCGCGAAAGCTAGGATGGTACATCGTACCTGATGTGCGGCTTGAGGCTTTTTTGTTGGACTGGCGATGGATTGCTCGATACGCCGGATTTGGAATTGCAGTCGTTGAGACGTCCGCGCAGGTCGATCAGAACCTTTTCGTGATTTTTCCCTACTGGTCAATGGTCATTCCGCTGACGCTACTATCAGCGTGGCTGCTTTTGAGTAAACCGCGAGTTGCGAAACCGACTGCGACAGTCGAAAAATGAATAAACGGGCAAGTCCGCGAATATTCGGGCAAGCGCGATTAAACGGGCAAAGCCGATGTGAATCCCCTGATTCTTACATCGTTGGAATCTCTGTCGATTGAATCTTGGCGCGCCGGGGCCTCTGCGTTCGAGCGTTTTCACTGTTCTAAGGACCGGAGAATCAGGGGATTCATATCCCCCGCTCGCCTATTTGGATGGACCTTTCCCGCGAACGGCTGGTTGGCGGGACGAATTCGGAAGTTCTTTCTTCAGCAGTTCCTCGTCTTTCACGCCCTTGCTGGGCCGAACGGCTCCGCCAATACCCAGTAATTCAGGGTTCCGAGCAACCTTGTCACCGAACTCGCGCAGATCTCTCATAAACGGTTCGAGGTGCTTCAGCATCAATGCCATCGAAAGCGACGAGCGATCAAGATTATTGTACAGCGACGGATTGCTCACGAGTTGTTGCAACGTGCCGTCTTTCTGGTTGATGACTCTCGCAAAATGAGTGAGTTCGGTCACTAACTCATCAATGTTTGCCAGACTGTTGTCGAGCTTGATGACAATCTGTTCGCCCTTTTTCCCGATCGGGTCGGTAACTTGTGCCAGGTTCTCGAGATTACGATTCATTCCCATCAGCACTTGCCGCGCTGAGATCACCGTTTGGCGAATCTCATCTACGGCGCCTTTTGTCACAGTGACCAGTTTCGGCAGAGCCACCAGGCTTTCTCGCATTGCCTTTTGCGTTTCGGGATTGTCGACGATCTCGTTTGCCGCTTCGATCATCTGATTCGCACTCTTCATCGTATTCGTGAATTCGAACAATGAATCGGCGGCGCGCTCGACGACCTGGTCCAGATTCCCGCGTTTCGTGTCCATCAGCATGTTGATGTTCTTCGCAACCTGTTGCCATTCTTGCGTCGTGTCGGCGAATGCATTCAGTGTTTCAACGGTTCGCGTTTCTAAACGCTGGATCATGACCAATGGATCGGCGGCCGCGACTCCGGCGACTTCATCGCCCGGTCTCAGCAGGTCCGAATCGAGCCCGCGAACGAATTCCACAGCCGTCTCACCGAGCAATGAACGAGTCACGATCGCGCGACTGTCGACGGGTAGACGAATGTTCTGTTGCACATCAATTTGAACGTTGACGCCGCCCTGCGTTTGATTCAATTCCACGAGCTTGACCGAACCGATCGACAGACCGCTGAGCGTGACTGGTGCGGACGGATAGAGCCCGGCACTGTTCTCGAGATGAATCGACAACCGATAATGGTGTTTCCAAAGGTTCTGCGTATCGCCAAATCGAACGACCAGTGCGACACAGACCGATGCTGCAACGATCACCAGTGCACCGACTCGAAATTGAAGCTGCCGTTCCGTGGCCATGATTCTCCTTCTCACCAGATTCGATCGTGTCGACTAGGGTTCGCAATGGTTCCTGTTCGATGGTTGGATGATTTTTCGCCGATCTTTTCGGCGCACTCAGGTGGTTTTTCCTGCAGCTTCTGACGTTTGATGCAAACGACGTGACGCTGGAAGGCCCCGGACAAATTGAACGATTCGCGGATCGTCGCTCGCAAACAGCTCTTGATTGGAACCTTCAAACACAATCTGTGGTTCATGCGGTTCCAGCTTCCCCAAGGAGTAAAACATGATGACCCGGTCCGCCACCTCGCGGACCGTCGTCATGTCGTGCGTCACCACGACGCTGGTCACTTGCCGCTGCTTTTGCGTTTGAAGAATTAACTCGTTGATGACGCCGCTCATGACCGGATCGAGACCCGTTGTCGGTTCGTCGTAGAACATGATCTGCGGTGACATCGCCAGAGCGCGCGCCAACCCGACTCTCTTTTTCATTCCTCCAGACAGGTCTGAAGGCCGCTTTTCACGAACGGTTTCAGGAAGCCCGACTTCTCGCAGACGATCGAGAACGATTTCACGAATCTGCGGTTCGCGCATCTGAGTGTTCTCGCGCAAACCGAAGGCAATGTTTTCGAAAACGTTCAGGCTGTCAAACAGGGCTGCCCCTTGAAAGAGATACCCCATTTTCAAGCGATCGCGCTGCACCTCGGCCGGACGGCGGTTTCTGACCAGGCGACCTTCCCACAACACGTCGCCCGAAGTCGGTGCGAGCAGCCCGGCTAAAAGCTTCGTGGTGACACTTTTGCCGCAGCCGCTTTCGCCGATCAGAACCAGCGTCTCGCCTCGACGGACTTCCAGCGAGAGATCGCGCAGGACCTGTTGGCTGCCAAAACTTTGCGACACGCGCGAAAGTTCGGACGTGATCACGTCATTGGCGGCGAGACTCTCCGGGGCAGCGGTATCTCTGCAACTTGTCATTGAAAGCATCATGTCACCGAGATTCCCAGCATCCAAAGCAGCTTGACCAATTGAATGGACAGCAATGCCAACGCAAAATCGATCGCCAGGATCGCGATGAATGACGCGACAAACGATTCCGTGGCAGCGCGACCCACGCCTTCGGCACCAGAACCACAACGAAAACCGCGTTGGCAGGCAATCACAGCGATTGCCGCACCAAAACTCATACTTTTGAAGACTCCGGTGATGACGTCAAATCCGGTCACGAATCGATCTGAGTAAGTCCAGAAGAAATGACTGCTGATTCCGTAGACTTGTGTCGAGACGAACCAGCCGCCGAAGATTCCAACCCCCTCGGCAATCATGGTGAGTGCCGGAATCATCAAAAAACAGGCCAGGAATCGGGGGACAACCAGGTAGGCGATGGGGTCGGCGCCAAGCGCCCGCAACGCGTCAATCTGTTCGCTGACTTTCATTGTTCCAATTTCGGCCGCCATCGCGCTACCGACGCGACCAGCCAGCATGACGGCGGCAAGAACGGGGCCCAATTCTTTCACCAGCGTTCCGTTGATGACCGAGCCGATTTGGCTCTGAAAATGCATTTGACTCAGCGTGTCATACGATTGGACGGCCAGCACCATTCCAATAAACAACCCCGTCACGCAAACAACCGGCACGCTGCTGACGCCAACTTCAAACAGGATCGGCCATAAGACACGGCCCCGCGGCATTCGGACAATCAACCAACCGCACAGCGTCCAGGCGAAAGTACATAAGTCTCCCAACAAAACTACGCAGTCAATGACAAACTGCCCAATCGCCCGGATTGGGGTCATCGTTGATTCGGTAGTTTCGAGATTGGAAAGTGATGCAGACACGATTGTCTCAGCAGAGAATTTCGATCAGAAGCCTCGACCCGATGGCAGAGCGGCGCGAGTAATAGCGGAATCTGCCGATTTCGAGGAGATCAATTTGATCAGAGAATCAGGGATTCATCCCGGCGCGCCGGGACTCGCCCGCGTGCGATCGTCCGGGAATTCCCGACCAGGACGTGTTCGCTGGCAATGATTCGCCTTTCATGACGAGTGACAGGTCTCCGACGGTCGCACCGTCGCCGATTTGGCTGTCGTACAGCACGAGCGACATCGCGCCCAGGTTGCACCCATTTCCCACTCGAATCGTCGACATCTTCATGACGCGATCTTCAAACAGATGCGTCTGAACCGTGCAGTCGAGATTGATGGCCACATCATCGCCAATCTGCACCAGATCGAACTCGGTCAATTCGGTCGTGTCCAGGTAGACTCGCTTGCCGATTTTGGCACCCAACAGTCGGAAGAAACTGCAGATATACGGAGTTCCGGCAAGAAGATCGAGAAAAAACGGGGATGCGAAATTATCGAGCAGCGAAGTGACGACTTCCGTTCGCCAGACAAAGGGGCTCCATAAAGGGTGCTCGCAAGGACGATAATGGCCCATCATTGCCCATTTGAACCCGATCACGACCAATGCTGCGGCGCATCCCGTCAATGTGTACAGCAACGGGAACAACGCGATGATTTGCCACAACGGCAATTCGCCTCGAAACACGAGCAACACGGACAACAGAACGTTCGTGAAGATGATGAACAGCGTAGATGGCAATGTGATCCGGAAGAACTCGATGAACAATCGTTGAGTCACCAGCCAATTTGTCGGACGAAACGTTTCTTGCTCGGTGAATCCCGTACTCGTTTGTCGTTGTGGAAGAAAGAACGAGGGAGAACCGAGCCAGGACGAGCCTTTTGGCATTTCTCGGACAGGTGGAATCGAGAGACATCCCAGCAGAGTATCGTCCGGAATATTCGCACCGATCGGAACCAGGGCGCTGTTGCCGATAAACGTCCGCCGACCGATCCGCGTATCGCCGATGTGCATGATGCCGTTCTGCACTCGGGCCGCGCCCAGTGACACCGCGTCCGCAACAAAACTCTCATCACCAACCTGCAGACAATCAGGCGACACAAACGACGCCGTTGAAATCTCGGTACGACGACCGATTTTCGCACCCAGCAGCCGGTACCAGGGAGCCAGATACAGCGTCGAATAAAGAGGACCGATGACATCCAGGCTTAAATGCAGCAGGCGGTCCACGAACCACTTGCGAAAATAGAACGCATGATGCAGTGGATACGCGCCCGGACGAACGCGTCCCAGCAATAACCACTTTACGGCGGCAATTTCCAGACTGATCAGCACGACAAACGAGGTGGCAACGAACGGAGAATACACGAGATACGAATAGTGTTCGTCGATGTAATTCAGGTGGGCCATGGCAATCATGCCGGGAAAGAAGGCCGCCATGGACAGCAATGGGAAAATGAGGACCCCGATGACGTACAGCACACCATAGGCAAATCGCCGGGCGAATGAAGAACGTTCGAGGCCATTCGGTTTGGGCAATCGCGAATCCTGAGCGACCTGTTTCGCCGGCGACCCCCTCCAACATTCTCCCGACCGGATCGTCGTGTTCGAGGTCAGCAGCGACAGGTCGTCGAGTACCGCGTCATCCGCCATTCGTGAACCGGGCCGCAGCACCGTTCGCGTTCCGACAAAGCATCGATTTCCGATCTCGATCGAGCCGAGAATCAGCCAACCATCCTCAACCGTCGCACACGTAAAGTGTGAATCGGCGCCCAGGCAACTGTCATCTCCTATCGTCAAGAGATCGTACGCCTGCCCGCCATCATTGCCGAGATAGACATTGGCACCGATCTTCGATCCCATCAACCGGTAGTAACAGGTCAGCAGCGGTGTGCCCGTCAGATAGCTTGTCGGCACGATATTGCGGATCGACTGCACAAACCACCAACGAAAGAAATACGTACCCCACAGGGGATATCGCCCGGGTTTGATCCTGCCGATCACGATCCATTTGACCGCAACCGACAGCGCCAGCATGACAGGGTACAGCAGGACCAACGTCATCAATGCACATGACGCGGCTTCGACGCCGGGCCGTCCATCGTCAAGCAGGAAAGAGTATGTCAAATAGGGCGCCAGCCACTGCATCGAGAAGAATCCGATGATGAAGTACAACCCCACAAACTGGGCGATGGAACACCAGGCATGCCGCCAGAAAAGTCCTTTTTGATCAGTTCGGTGTGTCGGTCGCATTTCAGGCGAGCGGGGGACGTCAGTCCCCTGATTCTTGCAGGATTCGTGCGTTGGATGGTTTCCACGTATCTCGTTGACTGAGTTACGTGCGTCCGCAGCGCGGTGGCGGTCTCGAATCACGTCCGCCAACTGCGTGATCGTCGGGTGGTGGTAGACATCGAGCATCGAAATGTCGGCGAATTCGGGTGATTTCCGTAGTGCGGAGACCATCCGCGCGGCCAGTAAGGAATGGCCACCCAGGTCCATGAAGAAGTCGTCGCGAGGACCCACCGTCGACTGGCAAAAGACTTCGTTCCACGCATTCGCCAATTGCTGTTCGAACTGGTCGCGAGGAATCCAATGGTCTGACTTGCCTTGAAACTGGTCTGTGAATCGCGGACGCGGGGCGGGCAACCGCTTGCGGTCAATTTTTCCGCTGGTCAATGTTGGCAACGTCTCCATCGATTCAAAGAGCGACGGAATCATATAGACCGGCAGTTTGTCTCTCAGAGCATCGCGGATCCGATCCTCGTCAAATTCCACGTCTGGACGCGTGACAAGATAGGCAATCAACTGTTGCACGCCCGGTACATCTTCTCGAACAGTTGCGGCGGCAGCCCGAATTCCCGGACACCTTAATAGTTCCGATTCGATTTCGGAAAGTTCAACGCGAAAACCTCGCAACTTGACTTGTCCATCGGCTCGTCCCAGGAATTCCAGGAGACCGCTGGTCGTCCAGCGGGCGAGGTCTCCTGTGCGGTACAGTCGCTGCGGCTGTTCGTCCAGTTCCGAGATCCGGATAAAGACGAATCGCTCGGTTGTCAAATCGTCGCGTCCGACATAACCGCGAGCGAGCCCCGCACCGCCCAAATACAGTTCGCCCGTCGCACCCGGTGGCAAAGGACGTCCTATTTCGTCCATGACATACGCCGAATATCCCGGCAACGGCTCTCCAATTGTGACCGGGTTGGCCGGGTCGCATTCGATCCATGTGGCGATGACAGTCGCTTCCGTCGGACCATAGGTGTTAAACATTCGCCGATTGGGGACGTACCAGCGGGCGACAAGGTCCGGCGAACAAACTTCCCCACCCACAATCAGAATTCGAACGAGCGGAAGTTCGCCTTCCATCATGGCCAGCAGCGTGGGTACGCATGATAGAACCGTGATTGAGAGGTCGGTCAACAATCGTGGCAGGTCAGGCCCGGCATGAACCATTTCTGGCGATGCCGCGACCAGCGTCGCACCGGCACACCAGGCCAGCCACAGTTCTTCAACGGAAGCATCGAAAGCAATCGAAAAGCCTTGATAGACCCGGTCGTCAGGACGAATCGCGAACCGCGCCGCTTCGGTCTTGGCGAGATGGACGGCATTTCGATGCTCAATCTGTACTCCTTTTGGCTTACCGGTTGAGCCGGAGGTGTAAATGATGTAGCAAAGATTTTCAGGACCGTAACCGGAAAAACCTCGTGGCAATCGAACGGTGGATTGAAGAGCAATCGTTGGCCAGTCGCGATCGATGCAAACGACGGTACCTTCAAAGTCGTTCAACCGATCTGCATATTCGAGCGTCGTGACGATGATTTTGCTGCCCGAATCCTGCAGGATAAACGAGATTCGGTCCGTCGGATATTCGGCATCGAGTGGCACGTAGGCCCCGCCGGCTTTGAGAATTCCCAGCAGCGTGACATACACGTCCGTCGATCGCGGAAGCCAGAAGGCAACGCTCGCGTCTGGACAGACGCCCAACGAGCAAAGATGACGGGCTAAAAGATTTGCGGCTTCGTCCAGTTCACGATACGTCATCTGGAACGAGCCGAATTCTACGGCGATTCGCTCTGGATGCAAATCGGCCTGTAATTCGAACAACTCTGGCAGAGTGGAGCCCGCACGAAGTATCGGTTTGTCGTGATGAAGATTCGAAGCTTTAAGCGCTGTATGCATCAGGATGCCTGCGGTCTGCGGTCGATTTGCCAACTGCAAACCGTTCATTTCATGATAAACAAGGCGTGTTTGCCGGCTTTGCCCAACAAAAGGGTCAGACCCCCTACGAGTTGTAGTTCACAAATTCAGCGCGCGCTGCCAAGAGGGGGTCAGACCCTTTTGTTAGGCAAAGGCCTTTTTTGCCTTGTTTATCGGGCTTTTTCCAAGTCTCGCCGAAACGGACGGATTTGGAAACGCCGTTTTCAACAATGAAATGAAACCTTACAGAACATCCATGAAGAAATTCACAAAAATTTTACAAGTAAATAAGTCAATGTTCGACTTCAACTTAGGCCGGTTATCACCATCATAACACGCCCGGATTGCAATCGCTCTGTTGACATTCTGGTCGACGAATTTTATTGTGACACCATGACGGATGTCACCACATGTAGCGTCAAACACACATCAAGAACGCTACCCATTGTGTCGATAAGATTCGACACCGAAGACGCTGTAATCATGGTTTGCGCCCAAATTCGTCAGGCCGTCTGCCAGGCTGTGGCAGTTTTTTCCCTGGATATCTTTAGGAGCGTGCATGATGCACCAGCCCAATGGAATGACCTCGTCCGGTACAACCGTGGCCCCATCGACTGCTGTTAGCAATCAAGGTATTGCCGGGCGTCAATTGCCTGAAACCCGAGCCATGTCCGTCTCTTCGCGCTTTTGCCCTGCTGACACCGATCCGTTTACGACCGTTGATTGGGATTACCGCACTGCGGCCATCAAGGACGAAAACGGCAAAGTCCTGTTCGAACAGACGAACTGTGAAATTCCTTCGTCCTGGAGTCCGCTGGCCACCAACGTCGTGGTTTCGAAGTACTTCTACGGAGAACCTGGCACCGCTGAACGTGAAACGAGCGTGAAACAGGTCGTTCACCGAGTTGCCCGTACGATCGCCGACTGGGGGATTGCGGGCGGGTACTTTGCCAGCCACGAAGACGGTGAGAACTTCTACCGCGATCTGGCCTGGATGTGCCTGCATCAGTATGGCTCGTTCAATTCGCCCGTGTGGTTTAACGTCGGGCTGTATCATCAATATGGGGTGAAGGGGGCTCGCGGCAACTATTACTTCAACCCGGCCTCGCAACAGGTCGAGCGACCAGCGACATCGTATGAACGTCCACAAGCGTCTGCCTGCTTTATTCAAGCGGTTGATGACAACATGGAAGACATCATGCGCCTGGCGACCAGCGAAGCCATGTTGTTCAAATTCGGTTCGGGAACCGGTACGGACCTTTCGACCATTCGTGGTTCCAAGGAAAAGTTGTCTGGCGGCGGCACTCCGTCCGGCCCGCTGTCGTTCATGCGGGTCTATGACCAGATTGCCGCTGTGGTGAAGTCGGGCGGAAAGACCCGTCGTGCCGCCAAGATGCAGTCTCTGAAGGATTGGCATCCCGACATTCTGGAATTCATTCAGTGCAAAAATAAAGAAGAGAAAAAAGCACGAGTCCTGATCGACAGCGGCGAATACGACGCCAATTTTAATGGCGAAGCATACTCGTCGATCATGTTCCAGAACGCCAACCTTTCGGTGCGCTTGAGTGACGAGTTCATGCGAGCGGTCGAAGAAGGCAAGAAGTGGAAGACGCGCTGGGTCACTGATCCGGCAAAGAATGGCCCCGAATACGAAGCCAAATACGTTCTGCGCCAAATGGCGGAAGGGGCCTGGGCCTGTGGTGATCCAGGCGTGCAATACGACACGACGATCAACAAGTGGCACACCTGCCCGAATTCGGGGCGCATCAATGCGTCGAACCCCTGCTCGGAATATATGTTCCTGGACGATACGGCTTGTAACCTGTCCAGCCTGAACCTCCGCAAGTTCCAACGACCTGACGGCAGTTTCGACGTCGAACGATTCCAGGCGGCCTCCGCGATCTTTATCACGGCTCAGGAAATTCTGGTTGACAACGCCAGTTATCCCACGCCGTCGATCGCGAAGAACAGCCATTTGTACCGTCCGCTTGGATTGGGATACGCCAACCTGGGCAGCCTGTTGATGTCGATGGGAATTCCCTACGACAGCGATGCCGGTCGCGGTATCGCCGGAGCGCTGACAGCGCTGCTGACAGGTCAGGCCTATCTGACGTCCAGCCGCATCGCCGGTTACCTGGGCCCGTTCACCGGTTATCAGGAAAACGCCGAACCGATGCTGCGGGTGATGCGGATGCATCGCGACGCTGTCGATCGGATCGATTCTACCTGTCCTCAATATCTGCGGGATGCAGCCGGGAAGGTTTGGGATGAATGCGTCGATTCGGGACGGAAGTTAGGCTACCGCAATGCTCAAGCAACGGTGCTGGCTCCGACCGGAACAATCGCCTTCATGATGGACTGTGACACCACGGGCATCGAACCCGATATCGCCCTCGTCAAATACAAGCAATTGGCGGGCGGCGGTATGATGAAGATCGTGAACCGCACGGTTCCAATGGCCCTCAAGACATTGGGTTATGACTCCCCGGAAATCGATCGGATCATCAAGCATATTGAAGAGACCGAAACGATCGAAGGGGCTGCCGATCTGAAGCCGGATCATGTCGCCGTGTTTGATTGTGCGTTCAAGGCGAATAATGGAACGCGCACGATTCACTGGAAGGCGCACATCAAGATGATGGCGGCCGCCCAGCCATTCCTCTCGGGTGCGATCTCGAAAACTGTCAATATGCCGACCGATAGTACCGTCGACGATATTGAAAAGGCCTATTTCGAGGGCTGGCGACTCGGTTTGAAGGCGCTTGCGATTTATCGCGACGGCTCCAAACAAAGTCAGCCGCTATCGACTACGAAGGAAGGTGATCGGAAGAAGGGAGCGGCCAACGGTGATCGACCGGCGCGCCGCCGACTGCCTCCCACGCGACATTCACTCACTCACAAGTTTTCGGTGGGCGGGCATGAAGGTTACATCACCGTCGGCCTGTTCGAAGACGGAACTCCAGGCGAGTTGTTCATCAGCATGGCCAAGGAAGGCAGTACGATCGGCGGGTTGATGGACGTCATTGGTACCGAGACCTCGATGGGTCTGCAATATGGCGTGCCATTGGAAGTCCTGGTCGAAAAGTTCTCTCATTCGCGGTTTGAACCGAGTGGTTGGACGCCGAACCCGGACATTCCGAACGCTAAGAGTGTGGTGGACTATATTTTCCGCTGGCTAGGCATTCAGTTCCTGGCCGGTTTCCGCGAAGCCAACACTCCTAAACGGGCGGAACCGGCGGGTTTCAGCAATAGCGAGGACGCTGAGGAAAGTCATCGTCAGGCCGAAGTCGCTCTGAACAAGGCTCTGCCTGCGACTTCGGCTCCTTCGAACGGCCAGACCAACGGTCATGCAGCGAATGGTCACGCGAATAATGGCAATGGCCACGCCAGCAATGGCAGCCACAGTTCATACGGACATTCTGCAAACGGCCAAAGTTCGAATAGTCAGGGTTCAAACGGAACTGCGAACGGGAAACCGCCCGTTGCGATTGCCCAGCGAATGACCTCGTCATTGAAAGTGCTGCAGCCGACGGGATCGTCTTTGGAAGCCACAGTGACCCGCAATCAGCAGTTCGCCAAGTTCCAATCCGATGCCCCCAGTTGCAGCAATTGCGGAGCGATTACGGTTCGTAACGGCAATTGTTATCTCTGTCACAACTGTGGAACAAGCCACGGTTGCAGCTAACCCGTAACGACCCAAGCTCCAGACCCGCAGAGGGGATGGAGCCGCCCAATGGAGATTACCGACCGCCGACGGCTGATGGAACGTTGCATGACGCGGTATTCGGAGCGCCCCGGTTCATTGGATATGAACCGGGGCGATTTCCTTTCCAGTGGGTTGTCAAAGCTTAATTTTCGGGTGCCACTGCTTGCCCGGCTTCGGGCAAGCAGTGCTCTTAAAAACCAGGTGCCGACGGTGAAGACATTGCTTCTCCGAAGACTCCGAAGCAATGGCACACAACCGACAATTTAGCTGTGACAACGCATTAGCCAGTCACTTCGATCGGCAAATCTTGCTGAAGACGAACAAACTCTGCAAAAGCGACCACGAACTGCGGCTTCCTGACAGACTTCGACTTGACGAGAATTCGGTGCTGTGCAGAATACGACAGCTTTCCAGTCCGCCAACTGTGAACCATGGATCTGGTTCTAACGACGGACCCGACAATTCAAAACCGAAATTCCGTCCGTTCGGCCACGCAAAGGAGTGCATCAGCCGTGAAGAGAATTATCGTTTCTGCATCTGCAATTGCCATGTTGGCTGGTGTTCTCTCGCTGACGCGGGACGCCTGGAGTCAAGGGGGCAACGGTCCGGCGAAAGACACTGCCGACAACATCCCCCACAAGGTTGGCCTGATCGACATGGCCTACGTCTTCAAGAACTACAAGAAATTTGAAGTCCTTCGCGAAGAGTTGAAGGTCAAGATTGCGAAAAGCGAAGACGAAGCCAAGTCCATGCAGCAGGATATGGTCGAGCTGCAAAAGAAGATGAAAGAACTGACCGACGGCAGCCCGGAATTCACGAAGACCGAAAAGGAACTCGTGCAAAAAGCCGCTGGCTTCGAAGGCTTCAAACGCCAGATGTCGCGAGAATTCCTCAAGGAAGAATCGCAGATCTATCTGGCGGTGTATAACGAAGTCTCAGACGCCGTCAAATTCTTCGCTGAAAAACGACAGTACACACTGGTCATGCGATTCAACAAAGAAGACCTCGAAAACGAGAATCCCCAACAGATGCTGCAAAACATGAATCGTCAGGTCGTTTACCATCGTGACGACGACGATATCACGGCGAAGATCCTGACCATGCTGAACAAACGGTTCGACGGCGGCGCGAAGGAATCGGCACCAAGCAAGCCAGCTCCACGGATCGCCGACGAAATGAAGGAAACCAAGCCAGGCAAGCCCCGAGCAAAGTAATCCTTCAAGGACGTTCACTTCATTCTATTCCGCGTCAGCCTTCGGGTGACACGGCAGATCACTGTGCAAACCCTGGTTCGCGACTGATCTGCGACTGAGACACAAGGACACGATTCCAAAATGCCTCGATCCGGATTTTGAGTGAAATCGTTACATGCCGACCCTGGAGTTCTCCAGGGTCGGCTTACGTTCCCTCGGACGATAATCGCAATTCCAACAACTCAATCTTGATAAATAAAGTGTGCTGACGTCGTCATCCGTCGTGACGACTCGCGGGGAGTGGCCCATGCTTCAAAGACATCAACGCACACTCAATCGGCCGGCAGAGTATCGAGGATTCGGTTTTCTGACAGGAGCCGACGTCTCGTTGAAGTTCTTTCCCGCAGACGAGAATTTTGGAATTCGTTTCCAGCGGGTCGATCTTGCGGGAACTGATCCGATCCCCGCCACGCTCGATCATGTCGTCACACGGCAGCGGCGTACGGCGATTTCGCGCGGTAAAGCGACGGTCGAGTTAATCGAACATGTCATGGCGGCCCTCGCCGGACTGCAAATTGACAACTGTCTGGTCCAACTGAACGCCCCGGAACCACCAGGTGCGGATGGATCCTGCCTTCCGTTCGTGCAGACAATCCTGAATGCGGGCATTGACGAGCAAACCGCGCGGCGCGAAGTGCTGGTCATTCACACCGATTAGCACGCGCGATCGGCCGACGATGGCGCAGAGATCAGCACGAGCCCGATTTTCCGCCGGACGCTGGTCGTCACCTACGAACTGGACTACGGTCCGCGTTCGCCGATCAAGCCGCAGCTTCTGACGTTTGAATTCACGCCAGAAACATTCATCACCAATATCGCATTCGCCAGAACGTTCATTCTCGAAAGCGAAGTGGCCGCTTTGAAAGCGCAGGGATATGGTTCTCGAGTGACCGAGAAGGATCTGTTGATTTTTGGTTCGACCGGCGTCATCGGAAATCAACTTCGGGCGAACGACGAATGTGCCCGTCACAAAATTCTGGATTGCATCGGGGACTTTGCCCTGCTGGGTTGCGACATCCACGGCCATTTCAAGGCCTATCGATCCGGACACAACCTGAACCATGCAATCTGCCGCCAGGTCCAAGCATCAAAACAACTGACCATGCCAATTCGCCGAGCCGCCTGAAGGTCGACTTTACCTTTGAAACGAATCCTCCACGAAACCTGATACACAATTCATCATCAGACTCTCGAGATAGATAGCTTCCCAAGGACCACACCATGACGCGAACCATCTCGCCAATGGCGCAGATCGATAGCAACGCGGAAATCGATGACGATGTCGAAATTGGACCGTTCTGCGTTGTCGGACCTCACGTGCGTTTGGGCAGCGGTTGCAAACTGGACAGCCATGTCGCCATCGTGGGACACACGCACATCGGCGAGCGAAACCGTTTCTTTCCTGGAGCCGTGATTGGCGGCGAACCGCAAGATATTGGTTATACCGGTTCGCCGACGCGGGTTGAAATCGGCGATGACAACATCTTTCGCGAAGGCGTCACGGTCAACCGCGGTGCAGACAAAGAAGATGGAATCACGCGCATTGGTCACCGTAACTTTCTGATGGCAAATACTCACGTCGCGCACAATTGTCACGTCTTTAACAACGTGATTTTGTGCAACGGAAGTTTGCTTGGCGGCCATGTCCACGTCCAGGATTTCGCGATTGTCTCGGGCAATTCCGTCGTTCACCATTTCGCGACGCTGGGAACGGGTTGTTTCATCGCTGGTGGCTGCCGCGCCCCGCAGGATGTCCCGCCGTACATGCTGGCTGCAGGCAGCGACAAGCCCGAGATCATCACCGTCAACGTCGTTGGCATGCGACGTCGCGGCATTTCGGAAAATGCGATCTCGCTCGTCCGTCACGCGCACAAGTTGATCTTCCGCGAACATTTGAAGCTTGACGAAGTTCGTCAACTGTCGATCGAAAAAACCGACGGTGTGCTACCGATCGAACTTTTGACGCTGCTGAACTTCTGCGAACAATCGGCCAAAGGAAAGAACGGTCGTGCTCGAGAAATCGTGCGAGGGAATTCAGCGTCAAATGACGAACAGCAAGCGGCGTAGTTCGGTGGAACCGGCTCACGCGCGGCGTTCACACCTGCAATGCATTCAGTGAGATCCGAAGTCACATTGAGCCTCGGTTGGAGTTGTTGAGGAATGACGATGAAGCGGCTGCGAATGGCAGTGATCGGCGTGGGGGCTCTCGGACGACATCACGCGCGAATTCTGAGCGAACTGGACGGAGTGGAGTTGGTTGCGGTCGCCGACAGCCAGGCCGATCGAGGCCAGGAAATTGCCGCGAAACATCAGTGCCGCTGGGTGCCCGATTATCGGCAGTTGCTCGATAAAAACAGTGTCGATGCCGTGTCGGTCGTCGTGCCGACACTGGCCCACCGCGCGGTGGCCGGTGCGTTCCTGGAAAATGGAATTCCGACCCTTGTTGAGAAACCGTTGGCCGGAAATGTCACACAGGCCAAGGAACTTGTCGATCTCGCCTCCAGGAACGACGCACTGCTGCAGGTCGGGCACATCGAGCGATTCAATCCCGCATTCCAGGCGGCTCAAAAAATCATCCACAGCCCCAAGTATCTTCGCTGTGAAAGAACCAGTACTTACACATTCCGATCGACGGACATTGGCGTCGTGCTTGACCTGATGATTCACGACATCGACCTGATCCTGTCGCTGGTCAAGAGTCCGCTGCGAAAATGCGAAGCGTTCGGAATCGGTGTGATGGGCAATCACGAAGATGCCGCACAGGCTCGACTTTATTTCGAGAATGGCTGCATCGCTGATGTGACCGCCAGCCGGGTTAGTCCGGTCGCGTCACGTTCGATGACCGCCTGGTCCGCGTCGGGGGTTGTCACCGTCGACATGCACCTGCGCGAAGTCAAACGATTTGCGCCCAGTCCAGTGCTGCTGCATGGGACACCACCCTTAAAACTGGCTGCTGCACCAGGAACCGACCTTGAGGCGTTGAAACGCAATGTCTTCGGTCACTTCATCACGACCGAGAATCCGAGCGTCGAATTGACAGGCCCGGATGCTCTCACACAAGAATTGACGGAATTTGCCCAGTGCGTCAAAACCGGCAAAAATCCGTGTGTGACGGGTAAAGACGCTTATGCGGCGATGGTGATTGCCGATCAAGTTCTGCGGCAAATCGCGGCTCATCAATGGGATGGGCGTCCGCAGGGAGACACAGGCCCGTACCCGAACACCGATCTGCCGCTGCGAAAAGCCAGTTGACGATTAGTGCGGGTCGCACTTACGTGTCGCGTTGAAACATGGGTTAAACGCGATGGATTTAGGTTCGCGGGACGCCACTCTTTTCTTGGAAGCGCTTTAGGACTGGGTCGATTGCAGCATGCGCAGCTCTCGGGGCAGCGG
>Ga0206876_1073_pt1 | contig 29332 bp, 19 predicted proteins | sample Alteio_BWOrgCont_10_FD_152619 | JGI IMG/M metagenome (GOLD analysis project Ga0206876, IMG submission 152619) | Enriched cells from forest soil in Barre Woods Harvard Forest LTER site, Petersham, Massachusetts, United States -... | ecosystem: Environmental > Terrestrial > Soil > Temperate forest >...
GCAACTGACTCTCGCAGTCGTACTGTTACAGCGATTTCCGTCGATGTAGGTACATAACCCTCTCGTCTGAGGTGACTGGTCGACAGCCACTTTGCTCGCCGTTCAATCGCAATGAGGGCGTTTCGCGCGTCATTTTTCGGTCCGCCCGCGGTCATGCACGTTGCGCCTGTGAGCGGCTGAAGGAATGCGGAAGACAGGCTAAAGCCTGGACTCCAACCCCGTCGCGGTCGTGCACCATGCCCCTGTGACGGGCTGAAGGTGGCACAACTTCGTCCGCATTGTCAAAATCCTCATTGCCGTAAGTTGAGTCGTTACCAACTCGATCGATCGATATCCGTCAAAATCGTTTCCAGGAAAAGCCCGCTATGACCAACGTTTGTGGAAGTCGCCTTCGCGCGGTTGCAGTGTTCACGCGAATACTGCTCGGACTGCTTTTACTCTCAGCCATCGAATTGCGTGCCGCTGATCCTTTGCCGCCTGACGATGGTAAGCTGCGAATCGTGGTCTTCGGTGCTCATCCCGACGATGCCGAGTACAAAGCGGGAGGTGTCGCGGCCAAATGGGCCAAGCTGGGACATCACGTGAAACTTTGCTCAGTGACCAACGGCGACATCGGACACTGGCAGATGGCGGGCGGACCGCTGGCACAGCGCCGAGCCGCAGAATCGGCTGCCGTCGCGAAAAAGCTTGGCGTCACGTCGCAGGTGCTCGATATTCATGACGGGGAACTCGAACCAACGCTGGAAAATCGACGTCTGATTACGAAGGTCATTCGCGAATGGAAGGCCGATATCGTGATCGCACACCGTCCGTGGGACTATCATCCAGACCACCGCTATGTTGGCATCCTGGTGCAAGACGCCGCGTTTATGGTCACGGTTCCCTTTTTCTGTCCGGATACGCCCTACCTGAAAAAGAACCCCGTGTTTCTCTATTCGAGCGACATGTTCCAAAAGCCGTATCCGTTCAAACCCGATGTGGTCGTGAGTATTGATGATGTCTTCGATCAGAAGATCGAGGCGCTGTACGAACTCGAATCGCAGATCTACGAAGGCGGCGCCGGTGGCAGTGAAGAATTCGTACGAACCGTTCCACCTGCGAGCGACGTTGCCGGACGCAAAGCATGGCTCAAGCAAAAATGGCACGAACGCCATTCCCGTGAAGCTGATCGCTTCCGCGATATTCTGAACGAGTTCTATGGCGCGGAACGAGCCAAGGCCGTGAATCACGCGGAAGCCTTTGAACTGTGTGAATACGGACGCAAACCGACAGCCGCAGATCTGCGACAACTGTTTCCATTCTTCGAAGCGAAAGGTCAATAATGAAAACTTGCCTCGCAATTTTGATATCACTTGCCTGTGTCGCTCCTGTCGGATTCGCGGCAGACGAAACCAAACCGTTGCTGCCGACCGCTGCGGACGTCGCGTATGGACCTCATGAACGAAACGTGCTCGACTTCTACCAGGCGAGCGGAGACGGCCCGCGACCGCTGCTCGTCTATATCCACGGCGGCGGTTGGGTGGCTGGCGACAAAAAGCAGGATCCGTCGAAGTTCCAGATGTTTCTCGACAGGGGAATTTCTTACGCGGCGATCAACTACCGACTGACTCCCGACAATCCATTGCCCGCACCGGTTCACGACGCGGCTCGTGCGATTCAATTCCTGCGCACGAAAGCCAAGGAATGGAACATCGACACGAAGCACATCGCGCTCACGGGCGGAAGTGCTGGAGCCTGCACGTCGATGTGGCTGCTGCTGCATGACGATCTGGCCGATCCAAAATCCGCCGATCCCGTACTGCGTGAATCGACCCGAGTGTGCGCGGCTGCGGTCAGCGCCGGGCAGGTTTCCATCGACCCGAAAGTCATTGAAGGCTGGCTGGGCCCCAACGTCCTGAAGCATCGTATGATCAACATGGCGGTCGGCGAAAAGCAACTTGAAGACGCGCTGAGTAATTACGACAAATACCATGCCTTGTATGTCGAGTTCTCGCCGTACAACCATGTCGACGCCAAAGATCCTCCGCTGTTGATGACGTATGGTGGCGACATGACACTACCGTCAAAAGACGCCGGACACGGCATTCACCATCCGGTGTACGGTGTGAAATTGAAAGAAAAGTCGACGAAGTGCGGGCATGAATGCCACTTACTGATTCCGGAAGTTTCCAAGTCGGATCAGTACTCCGACGCGAACGAATTCTTAATGGCCAAGTTGCTCGCGAAATAAACAACGCGTCATTCAGGCAACGGATTGACGAGGTGAGATGCTGCATATTCGAGATCGTTTTTTGTCCGAGCCAGATAGATGTGATCGAACCAGGCTGTGTCTCCATCAACGCACTTGAGCGCCAAACCCGTAACCGTGAACAATCCGAAATCGTTGAACAGATCACGCTGAATCAGTTGCCAATCCTGCGGCAGGTCTCCGTGCATCCAAAGCGGAATTGGTGGCATTGTCGTCGCAACACCTTCTTCGTAGCTGTAGCTGAAGCGTCGTCCGCGATCGTCCAGAGTTTGAGTGCGCCGCAGGCCTGCAGCAATCCCGGGGTCACGCGCACCATCAAGCACATTGCGAACGTCACCCAGTCGCCCCGCAGTCGCCAATTGAAGCTGGATGCGAGTTCCCGTCGATTTCTTCCAGGCGAAGCAGAGGTAACGAAACTGTCCGAGGCGCGGGTGTTCGCAGATCAGCGCCTGCAATCCGGGAAGCGTCGCGTTCTCGCCTGTCCCGGGTGCCACCCGCAAAGAACGCGTCCCGGAAAATCGATTTTCCGAATCGAGTTCGATACGACCGTTTCCCGATTTGAGCAGCGTCGCAAAGTTGTCGTCATCTTCGAAAACCGTCAGCAGACCCGGCCGATCGATGCCAGTCGAGTTACCCCGCCAGTCGATCCATGAATTCGCATCGGTTGGATAGACGACAAGTTCGACGAGTACTGTTCTCCCCTGAAACTGTTGAATCGGGACGAGCATCGGTTCCGGATCGGTCATCGATTGCCGGATGGGAATTTCAAAATCTCCGGACACTCGACCGTCGATGCGGACCTGCAAGGTGGACAGAGAATGTTCGGCAAATCTCGAGGCCGCGATCGCCAGCCATCGATCCTGCGGACCCAATTTGATTTTTCTTGAAAGGACATAAAATCGATCCTTGGATCGAACAATCAATCGAAACTGCGGATCACGTGGATCAGACGCATCAACAGTATTGGCGACAACCATCGAACGGGCATCCTCGGGTGAAACCGCCCAGCCCGTCAATCCGCTCAGCCGCGCCGCCGAACGCTTTGCAACTTCGGCGGTGAGCGATGCGCGGTCCAACCGCACTTCCGGTTCGTACCAGTTCAACAGATCGCGAACATCAAACGGATCGGCACCGGCGGGACGTCCTTCATGAGCCATCTCGGTCCGAAATGTGATCTGACGACGATTGTCCTCTGTGAGAGGAAGATCTCGCCAATCCATTTCGATCACCGATTGACCACCCATCAGATTTGACTGCTTCGCCAACGATTCGCCGTTTCCCGCCTTGACTTCAACGTTGATGCAGCCGCCGGCATCGGCCGTACGGTCCAACCCGAATTTCGTACGAACTGATCGAACCGATTCAGGAAACTCAAACGTCAGTTCGGAAGTTCCGTGAACGCCAAATCCCCAGCCAAACTCCAGGTTGTGCGATTGAAGTCTACCGCGCTGGACGTTTTGATCCGTTTGCCAATCCAATCCCTGACCGAACACAAAACGGTGCGAGGCACTGGCAGGGGCAAAGTTTGAAAGCGGCACTTCATTCGGCGAGTAAAACCGCCAATTCCGAATCGTCCGATATCTCAGCCAAACCGGTTCCAGGCACCAGTCAGGCTGAACCAGTTGAAACCATTGCTCAGGTCGATTGCGATCACCGATCGAGCGCGACTGAAATCGTTCCATTGAAGTCGTCCAGCGGCTTCCGTCGTGGCTCGACATCTGCACCAGTCGCGATTCGCACGCGGGCGTCAGCATCGCCAGTTGCTCGTAGTACGCCGTCCACGGATCAATCTTCGGCAGATGGACTTCACCGATATCCGAAATCGATAATTGTTTGATTCCCTCATTCGTCAGAACGGTGAACCCATTCGCCGTCCATCGCAACGACCGGTACGGCACGGACGCACCGGATCTCAGCCATAGCGTACCCGGACGAAGTTCATCGGAACCCACATGATCCCAGACGACTCGCTGTACTCGATCCAGCGTCACATGCAATTCCGCCGGAACGACCGCGTCCGGAGGCAGTACTTCGGCGGCAGGTTTGACAGTCAGATGCGGCGGCCGCGCCTCATAAGAGTTCTCAACGCCTGGCACGTATGAGACCACCTCCCCCGCAAGGCGATCACCACCAGCGAATTCAACGTACATCGTCGGTTGGGTACTGATCGGATGATCTCGATCGATGATCCACCGCACAGGATTGTTCACGTCGAAAAGAGATCGATCCCCGATTTTTGCGGGAGAATTCGGTTCGTTCCAGTCTCGAATCTCGGCGTCTTCGGCTCGGTTGCCATTCGCAAACATCGCCACGTAACGATCCGCCGCATCACAGCAGATCACCTCGAGCAGGCATACGGCAAAAACATTCCACACACGGACCATCAACAGTTCCCTGACTTTGTTATATAGCCGAACTGGCCGCATGCCTGCTACAACAAGCGGACGATGGTAACGCATCGTCGCTCCGATCGTCTTGGCCGATGTCACTTTTTGAGTGGCGACGGAGCACGAATTTCCTGGATGAGTTCACTATGACACCTTCGATGCGCATCAAATGGTGCATCCTGCGAACGTCGATCGAAGAACGTCTCGTTTATCGTGCCGATTTTGCTTTCGCAACGCTGGTCCGATTCCTGCCGATCGTCACGCAGGTCTTTCTGTGGGGAGCGATCTACAAGGCGACGGGTCCGCGTGATGCGAAGGTCATTAACGGCTATACGTTCGGTGATATGGTCGCCTATTCTCTGTTGGTGATGGTGGGACGGGCGTTCTCGTCGATGCCAGGACTGACGACCGGGATCGCTCGTGATATTCGCGAGGGAGCGATCAAGAAATTCCTGATTCAACCAATTGATATGCTCGACTATCTCTTCTGGCACCGGGTCGCTCACAAGCTGGTCTATTATATTGTGGCGTTCTTGCCGTTTGGACTCGTTTTCTGGCTTTGTCGAGACTATTTCACGGGTTGGCCGGATATCTGGATTGTGATCGGTTCTTTCGTGGCCTTGGTACTCGCATTTTTAGTGGGCTTTTTGATCGAAAGCCTGATGGGTCTGTGCGCGTTCTGGTTTCTTGAAGTCAGCTCGCTGGTTTTTATTTACATGCTGCTCAGTTACTTCCTGTCAGGTCATATGCTGCCTCTGGATTGGCTGCCTGCACCGTACGGCGACATTATCCGCTGGCTGCCTTTCAAGTACCTGGCATTTGTCCCGGCCGCAATCTGGCTGCAAAAATACAGCCATCAGGAACTGTTTCTGGAGTTGATCCAGGGATTTGCATGGGTGCTGGTTCTGCTGGCCCTGAATCGAATTGCGCTCGCGCGTGGACTGCGGCGTTACAGTGCCTTTGGCGGGTGAAGTTTCGTTAAGAAATGGACAACGGCCGAGGGACGGGGTAGCGTAAAACGGCCTCATCGAATACATCGAAGCTATGAGTACAGTTCCCGCCTCCGATGAAGATCACCACCCGCAAATGTCCGGCGTTTACGGCCGGACATTCTGGCTTGCCTATCTGGCCAATTCCGCTCTTGTCGGTGCGAACGCGCTCACGTTTCGATTTGCGGAACTCGTGCATTATCTGGGCGGAACCGAGAGCACGGTTGGCGACATCGTGGCTCTCGGGACCTTGGTCGCGGTGATCCTCAGATTCAGCGTTTCGCATTTCCTGGACGACCATGGCACGCGACGTATCTGGCCGATTTGCTCGCTGCTCTTCATCACCGGATGTGGAATGTTCATCGCAGCAACCCAGATGCAGTCGTTGCTTGCGGCAACCCAGGTGATGTGGTTGCTCTATGTCGCCCGAGTGGTTTTCTTCGTCGGAATGACAGGAATGTTCGCCTGTTCCATGGTGCACATTCAAAACCATGTCCCACCTGAACGTCGGACGGAAATTATCGGAAACCTGGGAAGTAGCGGTTTCATCGGAATCATTTTCGGATCAAACCTGGGTGACTGGATCCTATATATCATCACCGACCCACGAACGCAGTTCTTCGTCCTGTTCGGTGGTGCGGGACTGTTGGGTGTGTTCTATCTCTGCATCGTCTTGATTCTCACACATGGCGAGCATCGCGAGCCTCAAACCGCGTCGCCCGTGGCGCTGCGATTGATGGTCCGCTTCTGGCCCGGCACCGTCATCCTGGCCGCAATGACAATGGGCATGGGAGTCACCGCGACGCAGACGTTTCTCACACGGTTTGCCACATCGCAAAAAATCGAAGGGATCGGACTGTTCTTCACCGGCTATGCAATCTCGGCGTTCTTCTTTCGTCTGCTCGTGGGAAACTGGAGCCGGACGATTGGCCGGCACTGGATGCTGGTGCGCGGCCTCTTGGGTCACACTGCCGGGCATCTGATGCTGGCCTTCGTTACCGAAAGCTGGCAGTACATTCTCCCGTCGATCGTGTGTGGATTCGGGCATGCCCTGCTCTTTCCGGCAGTGGTCTCGCTGGGATCAGGAGCGTTTCCGAAAGAATGCCGCGGTGCCGGAACGGCCATTATTCTGGGGTTCACCGATTTCGGATCGCTGGTTTACGCACCGATTCTGGGACGAATCGGTGACGATTTTGGGTTTCAAGCGATGTACTTTACGTCGAGCGGGATCGCACTCGCGACCGCAGTGGTCTGCACGATTGTTGCGCGATTGCATCCCGATTCGGAATCTCGATCCTGATTGCGCTGAAACTGTGATCCATTGGCGCGCGACACCAGGGAAAGATGAAAGACCTGTTCCCTTGGGTGCCTGCGTGCTCTATTGTTGTCTCGAGCACCCCTGCAAGAATCGGGTGCGCCGCCGGGACTTTCTTTGCGGTTCAATTTTGGCTTCGGTTCATGACTTACGCTCTTTCTGCGGACTGGATGCATGACGGTTAAGAAAACACTTGACGAAAAACTGCGATCAATCCACGCGGATCCACTCGGATCGCCAGAATTCATCATCGCCGACGCCAAAGATGCTGATATGGCATTCGGAATGTCCGCCCCCGGCGTCGTTCGGTCGGGTGGGTCACCGGAATCTCATTCTGGCGAAGTCCGATTCAAGACTCTGGCCGAATACCGCGATCAAATCCGACAAGTCATTGACCAGGAAATCGTGGACATCGTGCTGATGTCGGCCAGCACCTGCGAACTGCTGGCGATTAACGAACGGCGTTTTGAAAACTCGCCGATCACGCCCGCGGCCCGCGCCAATGATGCGACCGATGTCCACGTCCCACGCGGCGGATCCGTTCACACCGAGCCAGCTCGGCCGTTTCGAACGGCCAACATCGATCACATGCAGTGCGGTCATCTGGATTGTTCCACGGCACAACGGGTTCTGGGGGCCAATCTGGGACTGTACTCGGTCACATTCCTGAATGATCAGGAACGAGATCTCGAAACGCTCGCTCGGTACAAGGAATTCCGGGAAGAGGCCGAACGAAAGGGGTTTCGCCACTTTCTGGAAATCTTCGACCCCAATGTTCCCGATGCTGTCACCACCGAGCAGTTGCCAGCGTTCATCAATGATTTGATCGCCAGAACTCTCGCTGGAGTACCACAGGCAGGACGCCCCGTTTTTCTCAAGATCGTTTATCACGGTCCCAAAGCCATGGAAGAACTGGTTACTTATGACCCTCATCTGGTCGTCGGAGTTCTGGGCGGAGCGGCAGGAACAACGCTCGATGCCTTTCAACTCCTGCATCAAGCCAAAAAATATGGCGGTCGAGCGGCCTTGTTCGGTCGGAAAATCAATCAGGCCGAAAATCAGCTCGCGTTTATCGAATTCCTGCGGCTGATTGCAGATGGCGTGATTGCACCGGAAGAAGCAGTCAGAGCGTATCACTCGGTTCTGCAAAAGCTTGAAGTGACTCCGCACCGATCGCTGGAACAGGATCTGACGCTTCAGACGGGTGTGATGAGCTATGGTCGAGGTTCGACGACGATCAGCATTCCGAAGCCTGCCGCTGCCACACAAGGATCCGCTCCGCCGCAACCGGCGACGGCAGAAATCGCCACCGACAAGCCCGACTTTGCCAAAATGACATCAGAACAGCGGCTAAAGTATCATCTGGACCGCTTGAAGCGGTCGCTGGGCTGATCGGAGCGAAGACATGTCGATCGCGGGTATTGGATCAAGGCTGCATGTAGGGTGGGTCGAGTCTTCGAGCCCCACCACAATCAGCGCCGAAATTGGTGGGGCTCGAAAGACTCGACCCACCCTACGATGAAAAACTGAATCGCCCCTTGGCTTTGGGCGACTCGCCGATTCGCACACCCGCGAAATCTTGCTAGAATATTGCCCGAACCGTATTTACCGTTTGCGTCTCTGTACTGAGAGATTTATCGAGAGTCCATTTTCCGCAGACCCGGCGGAAAACGAAAAACTGATCCGTGTCATGGATTTATGACGCTGATCGAAGTGTTCAATTGAGGCTGACGCGAAGCTTACCAACTGAGGAAATCGAGTTTCTTGCCATGACCGACCGTCGAAATCTGTTCAATAAAGTTTGGGATTTGCATACTGTGCGCTCGCTGGCCGGCGGCCAGACACAGTTGTTCATCGGTTTGCACCTGATCCACGAAGTCACCAGCCCCCAAGCCTTCTCGATTCTGCGAGACCGCGGGCTGACGGTGCCGTACCCCGAACGAACACTGGCGACTGTCGACCATATCATTCCGACCGACGTCCAGCTTCGCCCATTCGCCGATGGTTTGGCCGAAGAAATGATGTCGGCCATCGAAAAAAACTGCCGCGATTTCGGTGTTCGGCTGTTTAATCTGGACGACAAACGTCAGGGAGTTGTCCATATCGTCGGTCCCGAGCAGGGCCTGACCCAACCGGGTATGACAATCGCCTGCGGTGACAGTCACACCAGTACACATGGTGCTTTTGGTTCGATTGCCTTCGGGATTGGAACGAGTCAAGTTGCAGACGTTCTGGCAACGCAGACGCTGGCACTCAGCCGACCAAAAGTTCGCAGAATCGAGGTCACGGGCAAACTTCGCCCTGGTGTCTTTGCCAAAGATGTCATTCTGCACATCATCCGTAAACTGGGCGTGCAGGGTGGCGTCGGTTACGCGTATGAATATGCTGGCGAAGTCTTCGATCGGATGACGATGGAAGAACGCATGACCGTTTGCAATATGAGCATCGAAGGCGGTGCTCGTTGCGGGTACGTCAATCCGGACCAGACCACTGTCGATTACATCAAGGGACGACCATTCGCACCACAGGGCGCCGATTTTGATCGTGCCGCCGCGTGGTGGCTCAGTCTCGCATCGCCGAAAGATGCGGAATTCGACGACCACGTCACGTTCGACGGCGGTCAGATTGAACCGACCGTCACCTGGGGCATCAATCCGGCTCAATCGGTGGGCGTCAGCGAAAAGCTGCCCGCCCTGGCGACATTTACCGCCGACGATCAGAAAGGAATCCGCGACGCTTTCGAGTATATGGATCTCAAGGAGAAACAGCCGATTCGGGGCACAAAGATCGACGTCGCATTCATCGGTTCCTGCACCAACGGACGAATCTCGGACCTGCGCGAAGCAGCCGCGATCGCGAAAGGACGCCACGTCGCCAAAGGAGTCAAAGCGCTGGTCGTTCCCGGCTCGCAACTGGTGCGTGAACAGGCCATCGCCGAGGGACTGGACAAAGTTTTTGAAGCGGCTGGTTTCCAATGGCGCGGTGCGGGTTGTTCGATGTGCCTGGCAATGAACCCCGACAAGCTGCAAGGCCGCGAAGTCTGCGCGTCGTCCAGCAACCGCAACTTCAAAGGACGTCAGGGAAGTCCCACTGGCCGAACGCTGTTGATGAGTCCCGCAATGGTCGCTGCCGCGGCCATCTCCGGCTGTGTCAGCGATGTGCGTGAGTTTCTGTAAGCAATCAAGCACGTTCGGAAAAGACAGTTCACGAACAAAGGATCACAGACATTCTTGTCTGGTCAGAAGTACTGCAACCTATGTCATCGAAAGGATGATTGATGAATCCGCCTGAAATGGATCGACGCGAGTTTCACCAACTGACACTTGCGGCCCTGAGCGGGGTTGTCGCGGGAACTGCAATTGGATGCAACAACGGAGGGGGCGGTGCACCGCCAGCCAAGTCGACAATGGGTGATTCGAGTGCAAAGCCCGCGGATCAAGTCGCACTGAGTGCAAATGCTGAAACTGAGATCATGAACGAACCGCATACGTGTCGCGGGCTTAATTCATGCAAGGGACTGGGTCGCGACAAAGAAAACGCCTGCGCGGGACAAGGAACGTGTGCCAGTATCGCTGACGCCAACTGCGGTGGACAGAACGAATGTAAAGGACAGGGCGGATGCGGCGCAGATCCTGGCATGAATGATTGTAAAGGCAAGGGTGGATGCCACGTTCCTCTGATGGATTCCGCCTGGGAAACCGCCCGCGCCGCGTTCGAAACAGCCATGAAGAAACACGAAAAAGCATTCGGACCAGCGCCCGCAAAGAAATAGTGCGGGTCGCACCTGTCGCGTTGAAGCATGGGTTAGACGCTACGGATTTAGGCTCGCGGGACGCCACACTTTTCTTGGAAGCGCTCTAGAATACCGTCATGGCAACTCCTGAGGATGAACACATATCCACGAACATTATGGGGAATCTCAATTTCAGCTAAACGTCGGCAACAACCCGAGACGATTTCAATCTTCGCTAGCTACAATCGGAAAACCTTGTCTGTCTTATCCAGAGTTGCGTCTGGATCGCGACTTCCGGCAGCCTTTCTTACGTAACCGGCAAGTTTTACCTGCGCTGGCGAGTCGACAAGAATCTTGATGACGACTCGTTTTGGAAGTTGCGAGTGTTTCCGTCATGACCATTGGTTTCTTCGTTCGATGATGATGATACGGAGCTATGGTCTGCGCGACCATCCGTCCGACATGACGTTGGAACGAGGTCATTTATGTTCACTCCACATCGGTCAACGAACCCTGGTCGAGATCCCTCAACCGCCGACCAATCGACAATGGATGTCGTGACGCTGCAGTTCTCGGGACATTCTGTGACCGTCACACACGACGGCTTCACCATCGGGGCTAGCCAGCAATGCGATCTGAGACTGGACGATCCAGCGCTCCCAGGAATGCACAGCGTGATCCATATGCAGAGTGGTGCACTTTGGATCGAAGGCGCTGACGAGAGCGTGATTCTCACCGTGAACGACCGTCCCTATCGTCGAATGGCTTTGCGACATGAAGATCGGATGCAAATCGGTTCGACGGACATCACGATTCTGTTGAACGGCCTGACGCCTGCCATTCCACAGACATCCGTGCCACAAGAGGACCTCACGTTACTCACCGCAGAAGAACTTTGCGACCGAATTCTGTCGGAACAGTCGATGGTCAGCGATTTCATTGATGGCCAACGTTCCGGCTGGGAAGCCTTGCTGTGTGCCATTGAATCCGCCAACGAAGAACCTGCGATCAATAATACCTTCGAACAGCAGACACCCGTTCAAAACGAAGAACAGGTCACCATCAACGCCTTGCTGGAACAAATCCAAGATCTGAATCAATCGATTACCGGTCAGACTCAGCAATTGAGCGAACAGGAAAAACAACTGGTCGAATCGGCATCATTGATTGAGCAATCTCAACATCAGGCCGTTCAGCATCTGGACGAGATTCTCGAGAAGCTGAAGAATTCAGACCCGCCACACGAGCACGAATTACGTGCCAGTGCGTGACAACTCTGATCTCGCGGACAGAGGATAAATGTGCCACTGTGAGCGTCTTCTCTCTCAGTGTCTTCTTCGAATCGAAGTGTGTTTCTTGGCAAAAGACACTGCTTGCCCAAGGCTGCAAGCAGTGGCACAGACATACACGCACACAGAACGGGAGCGAAATCTACGGCTGCTTGGCCGGTTCGTCTGGCTTCGCACTCTCAGTCTTGGGCTTCACCAGCGTCTTACGACCTTGACGAAGATTCTCGAAGCTGTCGCCGGAAATCACGTAGTACCAGTCGGCAAATCGACGGTTCAGGTCCTTGACCATCTTTTGTCCTGATTTCGCCTTTTCCTCGTAGGCTTTCAGGTCGGCATCGTACTTTTTCACGTCGGCATCGTAGGTTGCCATCGCCGCTTCTTGGGCCTTTTTGGCATCGGCCTCACCAGTTCCGTTTTCCGTGGAATTAGCATCAGCCGGCGCATCGGGTTTCGCGGCGTTTGGCTGAGGCGTCTCCGCAGGCGCTTCGGGCTTCACGGGAGGTTCGGGTTTGGGACCCAATCCTTCGGGATCAAACACAGCCTGAACGAAGAGATATCGGCTTTTGATCTTTTTCGAATTCGGTTTGTCTTCGTCTTTCTTTTCAGTGTCCTTCTGATCGCCATCGGCTGCTGAATCCGACGATTTGATGAAACCCGATTCGACTTCCTCTTCGCTGCCCGAGAAGACCGATCCGAAATGCAGTTCGTAAAGAACTCCCTGGTCGGTCTCGGCGTAAACGTCACCTTCCTGCGAGATCATCATCAAGCTGCGCTGGTTTTCCGTGGGCACAAGAAAAAAACCCATGTCCCGTAGTTCGGCCTGAGTGCGGGCGTCGCCTCCAATTCCTTTGTCATCCTGCAATCGCTTTTTCAGTCGTTCACTCTTCGGGCGAACTCCCACGATCTTCAAATCATCCAATGATTGAACCAGCTTGCGGACTTCGTCTTCATTGACTTCTTCCGTGGCCTCGTCCAGCCCTTCCAGTTTCCACTTGTCGGTCGCGTTTGGCCGAGTGAGCTTGTTCGCTTCCTTGCCAACCATCTTGCCGCCTTCGGCCGTGATTTCGATGCTGTGCTTGTCGATGATCACGGAGCGAAGCTTCGTCGCATCCAATTTCAAGAGATCGGCTTCGATCCAATCCGCGAACTTTGTCGAAACATCGATGCCGACTTTCGCAATGTATGTCTGGTCCTCTTTCGGAGCGCGAACGTAGTAGTATCCGGGCCGCCCCTTCACTTCCTTACCAATAATCAGGTCGGCCAGGACCTTGCCGTCTTTCGCGTCTTTCAGCGTGACACGATTTCCGACGCCTTTGAAATCGCTGACATTTTCGGCCAGCGGATCGAGCACTCCGAATTGCGCATGTTCTGTCTTGCGTTTTCCCGCCAATCCCTCGCGTTTGATGCCCATAATCGACGTCGCAGATTTTCCTAAGCGATCCTTACCGTCAACCGGATACCCGTGTCGTGAAGGAATGCGCCAGACACCGTCCGGTCCCTGCTCAACGCCAAATACGCGTACGGCCGCGGTATCGGAGTTATAGCTGACCACCTGCAACGACTTCGCCGCCGAAGCGTCCGTGAAATCGGGGTAGAACTCTTTTCCCACCGTGCTGAATTCAGCGGGCGCCTTCGGCACTGTGGGACCGGCGAACCATGCCAGAAGCAGAGAAAAAGCAGCAGCGCCGACATAAATCATTGTACGCATGGATTCGTTCATAACGAAGCTCTCGCGGATTGAAGACAGTTTGGGATAATACTTAGACAATTTCGCAGTGAACAGCGGGCCCGATCCTGAACCAACCCCGCCATCATCGGCTGACAACGCGACGGTTCGGCGCGATATCCTTCTGTTCGTTCTGCAATCGAATCATCAAGACGAACATGCCAAGCAGAATTGCCGGTATCGGCGAGGCCAACAGCGCGACTGTGTAGTAACGGTCTTTCACCTGACGTGTCAGACGGTCCATCTTTGTCTTGCTCTCATCAATCTTCGCGTCTTTTGCCTGATTGATGTTGGCTTCCTCGACTTCCAACCGACGAGATTCTTCGGTCTGAGCAATCAAGAGTTGCTGCATCTTACTGTCTTCGTCCAGCGATTCGTCTGCCTTGATCTTTTCAACCTTATCGGCCAATCGTTTCTTCGCATCCTTGAGCGCCTGTTTGGCCACCTCGGCCGCGTCTTTGCGTTCATTATTTGCTTCTTCGACATACTTTGACGTCTGATGTTCGACGGATGTCAAAGTTCGATGTCGCGGCCTGCGATTGCGCAAATCAAGAGTGGCCATATCGCCGGCCAGCGAATCAACGGCATTCAGAATGAACGTCACATTGTCTAGGTCCAGCTTGAACTGTTTTGTTTCACGAAGGTGGAAGAAGAAGTCGCCGATAATGTCCGTGTCTGCCACATAGATGACATTCACCTTGGTATCCTTGGCATCTTTTGTGGAAGTGATCTGGGCGGACAGAATGTGACCGTATCCATCCATCACCCGAACTGGATTCTGATCGATCGAGATTCCACCGAACATCCCATTCTTCACCAGGTCGTCCCATTGCAGGATTCCCGATTGCTTGCCGGTGATCAGCAGCGGCTGGAATTCCAGTTTTTTCTCGGCACCTTTCGCAAGTTCCCGTTCCTTGATCGCTCCCGAGAAGAACAGCATGACCTCTTGCAGCCCGCGCGTGACAGCGTTGTCGCGATTGAATGCGGCCGCATTTCCACTTTTTGGACTGATCGAGATGATTTCTTCACGCAGCAATTTTTCGTATTCGGGATGCAGATAGAGCGATGTGTCGTCCCAGATGATTTCGTCATAGTTCCATTGAATTCCGAGCAAATCGACCAGCGGAGTCGTCTTACCTCCGTAAGCCTTCGGTTCGCTCTGCTGCCCCATGTTCATCATGGGATTTCCACCCGCGCGGGGCTTGGGCAGGCGCGGTGCCAGCGACGGATTGCTGGCAGGCAGCGGGTCATCAAGGATCAGCGTCGGCTTCCCCTTTTTGACGTATTCAACCAGGTTATGCAGTTCATTCATTCCCAGGGACGACGGCAGAACCGAAATCAAAACATCGTACTTCGATTCGTCGATCGGCTGCGCAGGAGAAACGGTTTCAACATTGTAGGATTTCTTCAACTCTGAAACGACTCGCCACTCCGGTGACGACCGGAACGTGGCCATGTCGAAGCCGCCATTGACCTTCGCATCACTCTCGACAATACCGAGCGTCCTGCGCTTTTCATTGGCCACAGTCTGAATCGAGCGAGTGATTTCGTATTCGATGGGAGTTCCCTGTCCGAAATGCGAAATCACGACTTCATTGGAACCGCTGTTGATCACGGCCCCCATGACCACTTTTTCAGTACGGATGCTGCCTTCCAATTCAAATTGAACGTCGCGCGTTTCGATACCGAATTGCTTAGCCTCATCAGCCTCTTTGCTGGACGGATCGACTTCGACAATTCGAATGGTGACGTTTGAAGAGGCTTGAGCGTATTGGCCAAGCAGACCCAAGAGGGAGCTTTTCACGGACACGTAATCGCGCGGCGGAGTGCGGCTGACAAACGCCTGGATCGTCACCGGATGATCGCTTTTCAGATTCGCGAGCACTTCATTCGTCGTGCGGCTGAATGAGTAAAGGCGCTCCGAAGTAAAGTCGGATCGGAAACCGCCGCGGGCGAAGACGGTTCCCACGCCGAGCAAGATCACGAGCAGCGAAACGGCTCGGATGAAATATTGAGTTCCCATGTCCGTACCTTTGACACCGCCGCTCCAGTGGCGATAGCCGATCAGCACATAGTTCATGTACAACATCAGTCCGGTCAACGAGAGAAAGTAAAACAATCCCTGCGACGGAATCAGGCCCATCCCAAACGGCTTGAATTGCGACGCCAGGCTCAGGCTTTCAAAGGCTGCACCCCACGCATCAAACTTTGAATTGGGAGCCAACCAGGCCAGCAGAAACGACAACCGTCCGGCGAATACCGGGATCGCGCAAATTGCCGAGCCTAACACGAAAGCGACCGTACTGTTGCTGGTCAACTGCGAAGCCACCATGCCGGCGGCCAGCAAGGCACAACCTGCCAGCCAATACCCCAGGTACGTCGTAAAGATCAGACCAGGATCTGGCGCACCGATCCATGACAGACTGATCACGTTGGTCAACGAGAACAACAGGGCGACCGAATACACCGAGACAACCGCCAGGTACTTGCCCATCAGCACTTCCAGGTCGGAAACGGGCAGCGTAAACAGCAGTTCTTCCGTGCCAAGCTTTCGCTCTTCCGACCAGATACTCATCGTAATCGCAGGAACGATAAACAACAGTAGTTGCGGAAACCATTCATTCAACTGTTCCAGGCTGGCAACATTATTGGCAAAGAATTTTTCCTGGAACGCCGCAAACGCACCCAGGAATACGAATGCCACAATGAACAGATAACCGATGACTCCGGAGAAGTAGCTCCAGAAGTTGCGTTTGAAGACCGCGAGGACAACATGCGCGCGCATCTGTGAGCGATCCCTATCAAATTGAGAAACGTTGACTGTCAAAAACTACGTTCTGCCGGAAACGATCCGGCGGTGAATTGAGGCCACTCGCCTCAAAACGATTCACATTACTCGACTTACATTAGCGTCCAGAGCCGGTCAATTGACGGAAGCGAGCATCCATTCCCTGGCCGCCTTGCTCGAGTTCGTCAACTGTGCCGTCGAGCACGATCCTGCCGTCGTTGATCAGAATCACGCGGTTACAAACCGCCTTCACTTCCGAAAGAATATGCGTTGAAAGCAGGATCGTCTTGTTCTGGGCCAGACTCAGAATCAATTCACGGACATCGAAAGTCTGATTCGGATCAAGACCGCTGGTGGGTTCGTCGAGAATCAGGACTTGAGGGTCGTGGAGCAGCGCCTGGGCCATCCCAACGCGCTGCCGAAACCCTTTTGAGAGCTTCCCAATCGGCTTGCCCCAGACACCTTTGAGCGCACACTTGGTCGCGACATAGTCCAGCCGCTCGTTCAGCCGACCGCCGCTCATTCCACGGGCTTCTCCCAGAAATTGCAGGATTGAGGCGGGCGTCATTTCCAGATACAGAGGGCCATTTTCGGGAAGGTAACCGAGAATTTCGGCCGCCTTGATCCGATCGGTGGACATATCCAATCCGCCAATCTTGGCAGTTCCGGCACTCGGCGCGAGAAAGCCCGTCAACAACTTCATCGTGGTTGACTTACCGGCCCCGTTTGGACCCAAAAAGGCCGCGACCTGACCACGCGGGACCGAAAACGAGACATTCTGTACCGCAGCAAATGGCCCATAGAACTTGCTGAGACCAATCGCCTCGATCATCGCACCTGTCGAGTTACTCATGCAGTTGCATCTCACTGAAAGTGTGGTGACTTCAAAGAAGCCGTCATTTTGGCAGTACTAATCACAAAAAAAGGATATGAGCAACCAGCGTTCCAGACAAAAGTGCCTTATCGTCGACGGCGGGTCGGACGCATTGGTCTCACATCCTTGGCGCTTGAATCCCAATCAACACTATGCTCTTGCTGGAAATTCTTTTCCCACGCCTGGTCGATCTGTTGCTGTGCTTCGGCCGCCAGGTACTGATAAGGGGGAATGCTAAGTGGAAACATTGTCGAGACAAATTCCTCTTTCATGAACTGCTGTTGCCGTTGATGCTTAACGACGCCACCTTCGTCTTCTTTACCAGTCTCGCGGTTCAACACTTTCACAACATAGAACGTCGATCGAGGTTCGTCGGATGCGAGACCCACGTCTCCGTCATTCAACTCCTCAAAGACCGTTTGCATGAATTTTGGACCGATATCATCGATCAGCGGAATCACTGAAAGTGACGGCGATTGCATCGCCCGTGCCACATTCTTATTCGTTGTCAGCCATGTGAACGGGTCGGTCGGAATCACAGAGATCACAGGCGCGTCTTTCTCACCCGTGATTGTTTCGGTCGCCAGCGCGGCGGTCAAATCGTTCTTGTCCGCCTTGACTTTGGCAACGAGGTCTTGTGCTCGCTTTTCAGCAAGCGATCGAGCCTGATTGAACTTCCACGCGCTGATCACCCTCTCGCGAACCGCTTCATCCTTGAGATTGGACGGCTCTTCCTTGAATTGAGCGATTTTCCAATAGGCGTATGCGTCATTCGAATGCTTGGAATCGGCGCGATGCGGCGAATACAGCGGAATCCGTGGTTCACCATTTTCGGTCGGCACAAAAACGTCATACGCCAGCGGAAAACTATTCTTGCTTTCCGTCGCGCTCCCAATTGGTTCGGCCGACAGTTCCTGGTAGGTCAACTCTGGCGTCTCTTTGTATTCCAGCTTGTGAGCTTGGGCGTATTCCTGCAGTTGCACGGCGATTTCTTTCGCCTTTTCAGTCTTCTTGGCGGCATCCAGAGTCGTGTCGTAATCCAAGCCTAGCCTGACCATAAAGTCATAAGCCTTGTCCAGTTCAACAGTTATCTTCTCAAAAGTTCGTTCGCGGAGAATCAGTTCGCGAATCTCCAGCTTCAGTTCGTCATCCAGATCACGGTATTTGGGACCAGGCAGCGCATCCGGAGTTTGGTTAAGGGCAGGTGGAAGGTCGATCGCTCCATCGGACGGCTTGTCTTTCGGCCTTTCTTCGCCAGTCGATTCTGGTTTGTCAGCCGCCGGTTTATCGGCAGCGGGTTGCGAATCGGCCGGGACCGCTGGCTTTTCGGCGGCAGGTTCCGTCTTCGCATTCTCGGCTTTTTCCTTCGCCGCGTTCTCAGTAGCTGGTTTTGTCGTTGCAGGCGCATCATCGCCGCATTTTGATTTCGGATCGTCAGACGGCGGCTTTTCGGCGCTCTCTTTTGGTTTCTCGGTGGGTGCTTCTTTCACTTCGCCAGCCGCAGGTTTCTTCTCATCGGCCGGTTTCTTCTCTTCGGCCCCAGGCACAGGGTCAGTTTTGGATTCGCCATCTTTTGGTTTGGCCGCATCATCGGCTTTGGGAACTTCCTCTGTTTTTTCGGCCGGTTTAGATTCATCCGTCGTCGCGTCTGGATCTTTGGGAATCACAGACTCCTTCTCCGGCAGAACCCGATAACGTCCTTTGTTTTCCTCGTAATACTCCTGCACCTCCGCGTCCGTCGGATCGGGTCCTTTTTCGAATTTCTCAAAATCTGCCGTCAAATAGGCAAGCTGAACACGAGGCATTTTCGTGAAACCGGGGCGCGCTTCATCAGTCCACGGTTTATTCAGATTCATTTCGAAAAACGCCATGATCTCGCTTTCCGAAGGTTCTCCGACCTTGCCGACAAAGTCCTTGACAGGGATGGCGACGGCTTGCAGCGATTCCTTTAACGTCAGTTTTTCGTATTCCGACCAGAGTTGAAGAGGTGTCTGCTGCAGGAAACGCCGCGGTTGGCCTTGCATAAACTGACCGATTTGAGGAAGTCGCGCAAGTTCCGGTGCAACCATGGGAGCAAACGCTGGAGGGGCTGTCAGACCTCGCAGCAGTTGCACCGACAATTCCTGCTTCACAGAGTCGAACAACTCGTTTTCACCCAAATTGGCTGCCCGCAGGCATTCCTTGTAGTCTGCCTTGCTCATCCCGAATTGTCTGAGAAAATCGTTCACGCGCTCATCAGAAATCTGGATGCCCATTTTTTTTGCATCGGTCAGCAGCATCTGATACTCGAGAATCGATGCGTCATCCACCTGCCCAAATCCGTTCACGTCTTGGTACTGCAGTTTTCTGCCGACATTAGAAATGAACTGATTTGTCCTCAGACGCTGACTCGCCAGAACGTCCAGATCCTGCCGAGAATAATTTCCAGCGGAGGTGCGGACGAGAGGTCTGTTGACCCCGACCGCCCCGAAACCAAGAAATCCGGCGAGGAATCCGGCAAGGAATCCACCAGATCCGAATTCAGCCGTCAGACCTCGGGGATATCCAATAATGCACATGCCGGCCGCGACCAGACACCCAATCATCAAACCGCCGCCAAAGGGCGTCATCGGCCCTTTGCGGCCACCGACATAATCAAGAAAAAGAAACGAGACCATCGAAAGAACGGTCACCACCACCATCCATTGTTTTTGATTTCGACGGACTGATGCGAAAAAACTATTGCTCATCAACGGCGTCCTTTTTCCGATTGCGTCTGGGCCCAAAAAGTGGGCTTTGACGACATGGTCGAAAAGCCCGAGGCTTGACAGACCCTGTCATGATTCCGTATTGGAATCTCCCGTGCAGTCGTCGGCATTGTAGCCAGACAGGCACGGCACACAAGGGATTGCCACACTCAACCTATTGAGTGTGTTCATGTTCAGAGAATTCGCTAACGGAAAGCCCTCTGGTGTCAGAAAAGTCGATTAAACGTCTGGTGATTGTCGAGTCTCCGGCGAAAGCAAAAAAAATTGGCGGGTATCTCGGCAGCAATTATACCGTCATGGCAAGCATGGGGCATGTGAGAGACCTTCCCGAGAGCGCCAAGGATGTGCCCGAGGAAATCAAGAAGACCAAATCGAATCTCGCCAAATACGGCGTCGACGTCGATAACGGGTTTGAGCCGCTCTATATTGTCAGTGATCGCAAGAAAAAGCTGGTCAAAGAGTTAAAGGACGCCCTCAAAGGGGCTGGCGAACTGCTACTCGCGACCGACGAAGACCGCGAAGGAGAAAGTATCGGCTGGCATCTGGCCGAACTGCTGGCTCCAAAAGTGCCCGTCAGACGGATGGTCTTTTCAGAAATCACAAAAGAAGCCATTCAAGAGGCAGTGCTGCATACACGTGACCTCGACATGAATCTCGTCGCGGCCCAGGAAGCCCGAAGGATCATCGATCGGTTGTATGGATACCGATTAAGTCCCCTGCTCTGGAAAAAAGTCAAACCGAAACTGTCGGCGGGTCGTGTGCAATCGGTCGCCGTGCGGGTTCTCGTCCGCCGGGAAATCGAACGCCAGTTATTCCGGTCCGGTACATATTGGGACTTGAAATCAAGACTCGCGACCACAGACGTCGCGGAATTTGACGCGACGCTGTCCACCGTCCGCGGACAACGGATTGCGACCGGTAAAGACTTTGACGAACACACCGGCAAATTAAAAGAAGATGCCAAGGCCTTGCTGCTGAACGAAGCGACCGCCCGGGAATTGCAGTCTCGCCTCCAATCCCAGCCGTGGGAAGTCACGTCGGTCGAGACTCGGATGCAAACGCGGAAACCGTACGCTCCATTCACGACAAGCACGCTTCAGCAAGAGGCCAACCGGAAACTTGGACTGACGGCTCGTGATACAATGCGAATCGCGCAAAGCCTGTATGAAGACGGCTATATCACCTACATGCGTACCGATAGCGTCAACCTGTCGCAAGAAGCATTGAATGCGGCACGAAAGTCGGTACTCGATCGCTATGGAAAGGACTACCTCAGTCCGGAACCTCGCCAATATGCGACAAAAACCAAGAATGCGCAGGAGGCCCACGAGGCGATTCGCCCTGCCGGCACAGAAATGAAAACGGCAGAAGAACAAGGCCTGTCGGGCCGCGAAGCGGCTCTCTATGCCATGATCTGGAAGCGAACGGTCGCCACTCAGATGGCGGAAGCCCAGTTGAGATTCCAAACTGTCACCGTTACGGTCGACGATGCGGAATTCAAAGCTACGGGACGGCATGTCGAATTTCCGGGCTTTTTCCGAGCCTACGTGGAAGGAGTCGACGACCCCGATGCCGCTCTTGACGACCAGGAAGCCGCACTGCCCCCGCTGAACGAGAAAGATCGGCTGAAATGCCAGACTCTAGATCCAATCGGCCATGAGACCAAGCCGCCTGCCAGATACACCGAAGCCACGCTCGTCAAAGCGCTGGAAGCCGACGGAATCGGTCGGCCCAGTACCTATGCGACAATCATCGATACGATTATCGATCGTGAGTACGTCGTGAAATCGGGATCACAGTTGGTCCCGACGTTCACCGCTTTCGCCGTCAATCAATTGCTGGAAACGTACTTCCCGAAACTGGTCGATCTCGGTTTCACAGCCAAGATGGAACAGGATCTGGATGATATCGCCAATGGGCAAGGCGACCGTTTGCCCTATTTGCAGGGCTTTTATAATGGCGCCGAAGGACTCGATGCCCAGGTGACCGCCAAAGAGACATCCATCGATCCGCGATCGGCGTGCACCCTGCAATTCGAAGGTATCGAATCGCGAATTCGTGTTGGGAAATTCGGGCCGTACGTTGAAATCGAAAAGAACGGCGAAACGGTGACCGCGTCGCTTCCCGACAGTCTGGCGCCTGCCGACGTCACGAATGCGATCGTCGACAATTTGATTGAACTCAAACAGCGCGGTCCACAATCGCTGGGGGTGCACCCTGAAACCGGCTTGCCGATTTATTTGCTGGTGGGTCCGTTTGGTCCCTATCTGCAGCTTGGTGAAAAAGGCGAAGACGGCGCGAAGCCCAAACGCGTATCGTTGCCGAAGAATCGAGATCCGAATTCGATCACGTTGTCAGAGGCTTTGGCCTATCTGTCGCTGCCACGACAATTAGGAAAGCATCCCACGACTGGCCATGTGGTGAATGCCGGCATCGGCATGTATGGCCCGTACGTCAAACACGAAAAGACCTTCAAGTCTCTCGACAAGACCGACGACATCCTGACGGTCACGATGGAACGTGCAATCGAACTTCTGGCCCAAGCCAAAGTGAAAGCCGTGGTTGTGCCGCTGAAAGAACTCGGCCTTCATCCCGACGACAAGGAACCTGTGCAGGTCTTCGACGGCCGCTACGGGGCCTATGTCAAACACGGCAAGATCAACGCCACGCTTCCCAAAGGCAGTGATCCCCTGGCCTTCACGCTGGCAGAAGCATTGCCACTGCTGGCGGATCGAGTGGCCCGGGGTCCCGCTCCCAAAAAATCGCGAGGCCGTTCATCGTCCGCAGCAGCCAGGAAGAAAGCACCCGCAGCCGAGACAACAACTCCAGCCGCCAAGAAAACCACGAAAAAGGTGACAAAAAAGACCACGAAGAAAAAAGCCGCTGAATAGCAAATTCGGCGTCAAAGAAAGGGTAAATCAATACGTCATATTTATCCTGAAGCCTCTTTCGCGTTTTTTCTTGGGCGATCGGAAACCGTCGCTCTAGCTAGCACTCAGCACTGTTGACAGATGTCTGTGGATAACATTCCAGGGATCGAGCAAGGCGTTTCTCACACGGCGTGGAACGAATCCGGGAGAGGTCCTTGGAACCGTTCAGGACGATATGGATCTTACACGCTCGCGGAATGGCAGTCGCCAGTGGCGACGCTGGAGTCGCCGAGTTTGGCCCGCAAGTCGTTTAATTCTTTCGTCAAGTGCTGAACGACAAGAGTGACGTCCGTGCTGTGCATCAGAAGGTTTCCACCGAGGCCGGCCCAGACGAGTTCGTCGTGCACGCCGCGCCACCAATGCATGCCGGCCCCGACGTTGTGAGCTCGGGCTTTCTTAAAGATCGTGCCAACGGCATCGATGAATTTTGGATGGCTGTACTGCTCCGGCACACCCAGACTGCAGGATAAATCATGCGGTCCAATCAGGACACTGTCGATGGCACCGACGGCAAGAATCTCGTCGAGGTTGCGGATCGCCGGAATACTTTCGATGTTGGCGATGAAAATTGTGTGCTTGTTCCGTTCTTCGAGGTACGTCCGTAGCTCGGGTTCCAGCGTATTTGGATCGCGGAGGGCATCCTGCAGGCGCTGTCCCTTCAGGGGCCGATACCGAGCCACGCCCATCAGTTCGCGGACCTGCTCCGGAGTTTCGATATAGGGAGCGATGAATCCGACAGCTCCGCCGTCTAGGATCTTGCAGGCTTCAAACGGATCGGGGCTAGGAATGCGAACCACGGGTGGAATCCCCAGCGCGGAAAATGTCTGGGACATCCACGACAGCGTTTCCCGGTCAAGAGGCGTATGCTCAGAATCGATGAAGACGAAGTCCACGCCGGTGTTCACGAGCCACTTCGGCCAGATGGTCGACGGGGAAACGATACACGTGGCATAAACATGCCGCCCGGTACGTAACGATTGACGAATCTCATAGCCGGTCATAATGGACCTTTCCATTGAGTGGACTGCAAAGAGCGGATTGCCTGTTGAACAAGGTTTTCTTAAGCAAGATTTCCCAACGTGAAGGGGGGCGGCACTGGCATTGACCATCCGGGGAGATAGTAACGGCCGTCTTAATTTTAGAGTCGATTACAGGCTGAGTGAGCAGACCTTCGCAAAACTGAAGAGTTTTTAAACCATCAGTTGAAAACATCACCATGTTAGAAACCTCCAGTGACGATCAATCGCGTTTTCCGAGCGGCAGATAGCTGGCCAACATTCCGACGGTGATTCCCGCCGCCAGGGCGCAGGGCGCGGTCCACAGGAATTCCAGCCCGAAGGCTTTGAAAAAGGAGATGCTCACAGCGACGCCGATGCTGGCGAGCGCGGCCAGGATTCCAGCCAGCGGCGTCGCGCGCGGCACGAATAGGGCCAGGAAGAACAGCACGAACAAGGGGGCCGTCAGCAGATTGACGACTTTAAAGCACAGTTCCATCAGATTCTCGGCCAGATGGCCGATCACCATGCTCAAGCCGATGGCCAGCGTCGCAATGACGACCGAGATCATCTTCGCGAGGCGGACTTGGGCGTGCGGCGTGGGCGTGGCCCGCGAAAAGCGGTTGATGAAATCGGTCGTGATCACCGCGCTCGACGAGTTCATGCCCGACGACAAGCTCGACATGGCGGCCGAAAGAATTGCGGCGATCACCAATCCAGATAATCCGGCCGGCATGACCTGTATGATGAACCGCGGCAGCAATTCGTCGGCCGATGCCAACAGCGACACGCTCGGTCCGAACTCGTCAGGCCTGGCGGTGAAATACGCCAGGACGGCGAACCCGACCATCGCCAGCAGGATGATCATCAAAACCTGGGTGACTAGTTGGACGGCGAACGACCGCCGAGCGGCGGCGGCATCGCGCGTCGACAAGTAACGTTGAATGGCCATCTGGTCGGAGCCGGCCGTGCATGTCAGCCAGACGAACATGTTCAAGAACGACCCCAGGAACGTCACCCGCACGCCCGAGCGGAACCAAAAGACCGGCGGGTCCCAGTGCGGCGCCCACTCCGACGGCCACCATTGGTCGAGGCCCCCTAACGACGCCGTGACCACCAGGATCGTGACAATTGCGCCGGCGAACATGATTAATGACTGCGCCGCGTCGGTGATCACGACGGCGCGCATCCCTCCCTCGGTCGTGTAGATCATCGTGATCAGGCCGAGCGCCGCGCATAGCCCGGGCGTCCAGCCGCGATCCAAGCCCAGCATCGGAACCAGCACTTTGTCCGACGTCGCATATAAAATGGACGCCATCCAGATAGTCCGCAGCACCACGAACATGCTGGCCCCGAGCAACCGGCCACTCAGCCCCAGCCGGGCTTCGAGCAGTTCGTAGCCGCTGGTGAAGTCATGCTGGCGCATGATGGCGGGAATCAGCCACCAGCCGACGACCACCATCACCGCGGGAAAAGCCGTGATCTGAGCCATCATCATCGGGCCGTACTTGACGATTTCCCCGGGATAAGCGAGGTACGACAGCGTGCTAGTGAGCGTCGCGAACAGCGACAGACCGATCAGAAACGGACTCATGCGCCGGCCGCCAAGCAAGTAATCGTCGGCCGTTTCCGTGCGTCGCGAGTAATACCAGCCGATCGCCAGCATCGCGAGGAAATAGAGACCGATGACGACAAGATCCAAAAGTTTCATACAGGCCTCTGACGGGGATGCTTACCTGGCGGAGCGGGTCAGATTGTAGGCGGAAAATCCGCAGCCAGCGGCTCCGCGCTCAGGGGAATCCCGTCCGGATGGTACAGGAACGAAACCTTCGTGAATTCCTCGACGAGCAATGGAGCGTTTCGACCGTTTCTAGAATCTCTTGGCGGATACAAGCAAATTCGGGCTGTTCCAATGGATTTTTGCGACAAAGACGCGGTTGTCGCTTCCATAGCGGGGAGCGGTGTTAGGCTGCATCCATTCCGTTGTGATGATCCAGGTCTCGTCCGGGCTCACCTCTGTCACCCCAAAGTTTCCAAGACCCGCTCCATGTTCTGGAACCAGAATTCGTTCTGTCGAGCGAATGACAACCAGTTTTTCTGGATCGACCTGGGCCATGAACAAAGGAGCGCGATGACGAAAAACATGATCATTGCCGGCCCCACGGCGCGTGTATACGAGAAACAGTCCATCGCTATGGATAACCCAATGCGTTTGGGTGTTATAGCTTCCCAGATCGCTGCCATCGTCGAATTTCCAGGGGCGAACCGTATCGAAATTCAGGCCGTCCCGACTTGAGGTGACGTATCCTCGGAGATCATGCCTTAAGGTCAGGAAATACCGGTCGTGAAATCTGGTCAATGACGGTTCGGCTAATCCGCGATCACTCGGGATTGTCATTTCACTGCCGTGTTCTAGATAGCTGAGCGTCTCACCATCAAAACTGCATCGACAGATGGTAGAAACGAGATGCTTGGTCCCAGGCAGCAGAAAGTAAAGCGGCAGCAGGATTTCGCCATTTGGCAGGTCGTAGCGTTGTGTGCAGCCGGCCCGCGAGAATCGAAATTTCGGATCTTTGGGCATGTCCAGCGTTTTCCATTCGTTCCAGGACCAAGTGGCAGGATCCAGCGTCGCATATGCCGTTTCACTGGGAGCGTTTGGCAAATGATCGTCGCGGGTCGTGTCGTACCAGAAGGTTGCTCCGGTTCCCAGAAGCTTTCCGCTTCTCATGTGCCACTTGGGCCAGAAATCACACGGCACAACTTCGACACCTTCACGAGGTGCTTGCCTGTTTAAAGTCGGCTGAGGAAGCGGACCTTTCCACGTCTTTCCGAGATTAAAAGATCTGAACTCGAGTAGGCCGGAAAAGACATCCGAACGATCAACTCGCAGTTTCTGCAAAGTCATGACCACTGCAGGAGACTCTGTCGCAAGCGAGAAAGCGCTTGCTGGAATCGCCCCGGCGCGGGCATGGACCCACGTCTGCTTTCCGTCGAATCCGCTCGCGACCGTTGTCAGCTCAAGTCGATAATCGGGCGAAGACAATGAAGTCCGAATGCAGCTAGCGACAATTTCCCCCAGTTTGGCATAACCGGCCTGATCATAGTGTGTGCCATCTGGACCAATCAGTTTCTCTCCGCCCGCCGCTGCGACCGCCTCATGCAGATCATCAATCGGAACTCCAACTGCTCGCATCACGCTCAGAGCCGCCTCGTTGTAGCGCAGGACATCTGCTTCACAACGTGAGAAGGCTGCCTTCCTGCCCGCATGCCGTTCATCAACAATGGGCGTCGTCGTGGCGAAAATCAGCCGCGCCTTGGTATCATTCTTCAAACGCTGAACGATTTGTTTCAGGTTGGATTCGTATTGATCTATTGGAACTTCATACATGCCGGAATCATTCGACTTGGCCAGATCGTGCAGACCGCAGTTGAAGTGCACAAGGTCGGGCTGTTCCCGGAATACCTTATCCAGCCCGTTGAGGAGATCCGAACTGTTGCGGCCAAATTCGCTCACGCTGACGACTGCTGCTTGACCAGCCAGCTTTTTCGCGACCATTGGCGCATAGCCATCCCGGATTGAGTCTCCCACGAGAACCACTTTGGGCAACTTTGGCTCATCCGCCTCCCCCGTGAGTGATGCCCCGACGAGACTGCCCAGAACCATCATGCGAAGAATTCGTTGCGCGCATGACCTATTCAACCGATCCTTCACAGTTCTCATAGCAATACTCCTCAATCTAAGATCTCCTTCTTGAGCGGGCACACGATCGACCGTGGGAGGTCGCACCAATTCGCACCGTCATGACAGATCTATGGACGAATCCACTCTACACGCGAATCAATCCGTTAAATTCACATCGAAGGTAACTTTCCGATCATTCTCGGAAACGCTTATCTTCAGATCGGTCGTCTTGACGCTCATATATTTTTCAGGGACGGCGAAGTTGCTCTTGTCTTTATGATAGCCTTCCTGATCCTTGGGAGCGACGTCTTGCAAAGTTTTTTTGTACGCAACCACCGCCACCTTGTAGTCCCCCGCCTTCAGCCCGTGATTTGGCAAACTCTTATATGCTCCTTTGCTGAAAACTATATCTTCAGCCGCACCCTTCTTTTCGTCCAGAGGAGAAAAAATCATAATCCCACTCTGCACCGGCTCGCCGTTGCATTTAACTGTTCCAGAGACTCGTATTGTTTTCGGGCCACTTTGTCCGCAACTCGCCAGAAACAATAGTAAAAACAACCAATAACACGTCACATGACGTTTGGCACCAAAACGCGACATGCCCGCCCCATTCCTTTCTTCTTTTAGCTCGTTTTTTTCCAAATTGAATTTTGAATCTATTGATGTTTCTTCGAACAACTTCTGGGCCGAATTTCCGCGCTAAAGGTTTTTGCTCAACTAACTATTTTCAGCGGTGCGCAGAACAACGGGATACTGCCGCCCAAACTTACAGAGTTTTCCGTCTTATCGTGTTTAGGCAGATGGAAAAGCCGATCTGAGATGTTTTCCGAAAATCCTCTGGATGGCGCAAGATGATCCTCTCTCTTTGAGCAGTTTTCGACACTCCAACCGGATTCTGGGATCTATTTTTTGTCTTCATTGTCACCGTGGCTTTCAACAAAAGACAAGACTTGCGCGAGATACTCATTTCGTCATGATAAAACAAAGCTGGGTGGCGGCCCATTTTGAACTGCCACCCAGCTGTAACGTTCGACGGATCCGTTGACTGCGTTCTTCACCGCATCTTCAGCTTAGAACGCGCCAACCACCTCACCCTTGTCCTTCGATCCCAGTGCATTGAAGAGGATGATGTCCATGCTGTTGCTCAGGAAGCGGACCGTGCCATCGACCATCAAGAAATGCACCCCGCCGGTGTGGACACTGCTAAACGCCATTCCTGTATGGCCACCACCAGACACACCGGTACTATTTACGTTATTGATACCCCGTGTCGTACTCATGATCGGACACCAATCAGTCCACTGGGTGCCAAGTTGACCACAGCATCCATTCGCGTCTGACCACCATTGGCCGGTCGGTGTGCCAAGACGGTCTTCACCAACGAACAGCGTGTTGGACGTCCCGTCGAGGACATCTGCAATACGGATGCGCGTGACGGAGAAACTGAACATCCCTGGGGCCTGGCCACCCATACTGCTGGAACCAAGCAATTCTCCAGAGCCTGCAGGGGGTAGATTATAGACGGTACAACCAGGCGTGTTATCGCACAACGCGCTAGGCTCACGAGCCCAATCGGGGCCGGCACTGCCAAAATAGTTGCACGTCGCGGCCGCTGCGGGTTGCGGATAA
>Ga0206876_1074_pt1 | contig 29166 bp, 28 predicted proteins | sample Alteio_BWOrgCont_10_FD_152619 | JGI IMG/M metagenome (GOLD analysis project Ga0206876, IMG submission 152619) | Enriched cells from forest soil in Barre Woods Harvard Forest LTER site, Petersham, Massachusetts, United States -... | ecosystem: Environmental > Terrestrial > Soil > Temperate forest >...
AAAAACGTATAAGGGTTAAATTAGAAGGTATATGGCTAATAAGTTAAAAAAGAAAAAGAAACTTTGCAAGCGAAAAACGTATTCTATACATCAGTTCAGGCATGATTATCCTGATGATGATGCCTGCTTGGAGAAGTTATTTCAAATAAAATATGGCAAGTTAAAAGCCTGCCCTCGTTGTGGCGTAGCTGGTGCAAAGTTTAAAAGAATTGCAACCCGGCCATGTTACCAGTGTGTCGAATGCGAATACCAATTACACCCAATGGCTGGGACTGTATTTGAAAAAACTACAACACCTCTTGTTTGTTGGTTTTATGCGATTTATTTGTTCTCGGTCACACGAAATGGTGTTGCTGCAAAAGAGCTGGAACGTCAATTGCGAGTAACGTATAAAACTGCATGGAGAATGGCGGATCAAATTCGTAAACTTATGGTTTCGCCAACTACTGAAATATTATCTGGTATTGTTATGGCCGACGAAACTTTTATCGGCGGATTGGAAAAGAACAAACACAAGAACAAGAGAATACCTAAACAACCAGGTGTTATCAGCAATCAGGGAAAAACAGTTGTGTTCGGAATGATAGATGAAAAGGGCAAAATGTTTACGCAAGTACTGAATGGTGAGGCAAACGCAGAAACGTTATTACCTCTTATTAAGCAGAATGTAGATAAAGCTGCTATGTTTGTTACAGATGGGCATAAGGCTTATTTTGGTCTAAGCAAACAATTTAAAGCACATCATGTAGTAAATCATGAAATTGGAGAATACGTCAACGAACAAGGTTATTCAACAAATAAAATGGAAAATCACTGGTCTGGATTGAAGAGAATGTTAAAAGGAACGCATATCCATGTTGACAAAAAACACTTGCACAAATATGTCGCAGAGAACTTATTCAGGTTTACAAACCGAGACCGGGCAGATAAAATGTTTGAACTTATTTTGAAGAACGCTGCTTAACCACTTTGGTAAGTAGTTTATCAAAACCGGCTTTTGTACCGTGTTTCTTCTTATGCTTCTTGATGAAGCCCTCAAAATCTTTCGAAACCTCTTTCATGGTCTTTTCAATTTTGGGCTTATGTACAGCATGTTTTGACATATATCAAAGATAGGCAAAATAAACCAAATTACTTCTGTCATTATGGCAGACATGCAATAAATCATTTTATAAAATAATAAAATTTTGAAAATAATTCACCTGTTAACCAATTGATTATGTTTTAGTTCACTGGGCTGACGGTATAAGCGCCCAAATTTACATTATAGGGTACTGGCACGCTAATTGATATATGTAGGATAGAAAACAACAATTGACAACAATAAAAATCAAATAGTTATGAGCAAAATCATCGGAATCGACTTAGGAACCACGAACTCTTGCGTGGCGGTTATGGAGGGCAGCGAGCCTACCGTAATTGCAAACAGCGAGGGCAGGCGTACAACACCTTCTATAGTAGCGTTTGTAGAAAACGGCGAAAGAAAGGTGGGTGACCCGGCTAAGCGCCAGGCTATCACCAACGCCAAAAAGACCATTTACTCTATCAAGCGTTTTATGGGCCATACTTTTAATGAAGTAAGCGACGAAATGAAACGTGTTACCTATAATGTGGTAAATGACAATAATATGCCACGTGTACAGATCGACGACCGTAAATATTCAGCACAGGAAATTTCGGCTATGATACTTCAGAAAATGAAGAAAACAGCTGAAGATTACCTTGGCCACGAAGTAACCGAAGCGGTTATTACCGTGCCTGCATACTTTAACGACGCACAACGCCAGGCAACCAAAGAAGCAGGCGAAATTGCAGGCTTGAAAGTACGCCGTATTATTAACGAACCTACAGCAGCTGCATTAGCTTATGGCCTCGATAAGAAGCATAAGAATATGAAGATAGCTGTGTTCGACTTAGGTGGTGGAACATTCGATATATCTATACTTGAATTAGGTGACGGAGTATTTGAAGTAAAATCGACCAACGGTAACACCCACTTAGGTGGCGACGACTTTGACCAGGTTATTGTAGACTGGTTAGCTGATGAATTTAAGAAAGATGAAGGCCTTGACCTGCGTAAGGACCCAATGGCGCTGCAACGCTTAAAAGAAGCTGCGGAAAAAGCCAAGATAGAGCTTTCAAGTTCAGCATCTACCGAAATTAACCTGCCTTATATTATGCCGGTTGATGGTATACCTAAGCACTTAGTAAAAACACTTAGCCGTGCCAAGTTTGAACAACTTTGCGATAAGCTGATACAATCGTGCCTTGCGCCTTGCGAAAAAGCAATGGCAGACTCAGGCCTTAAAGTATCGGACATTGATGAAGTGATTTTAGTAGGTGGTTCAACCCGTATACCTGCCATACAAGCTATAGTAGAAAAATACTTCGGCAAAGTTCCTTCAAAAGGAGTGAACCCTGACGAAGCAGTAGCAGTAGGTGCAGCCGTACAAGGCGCTGTATTAACAGGCGAAATAAAAGATGTATTGTTACTCGACGTAACACCTCTTTCACTGGGTATTGAAACATTAGGCGGTGTATCTACCAAGCTTATTGAAAGCAACACTACCATACCTACACGTAAATCAGAAACCTTTTCGACTGCGGCCGATAACCAGCCAAGTGTAGAGATACATATTGTGCAAGGTGAACGCCCTATGGCAAAAGATAACCGCACACTGGGCCGCTTTATACTTGACAGTATTCCACCTTCACCAAGGGGCATACCACAAATTGAAGTAACCTTTGATATTGATGCGAACGGTATACTGAATGTATCGGCAAAGGATAAGGCAACCGGCAAAACCCAACACATACGCATTGAAGCAAGCTCAGGCTTGAGTGACGCGGAAATTAAACGTATGAAGGAAGAAGCTACTGCCAACGCTGAAGCGGATAAGAAAGCAAAAGAAGAAATTGACAAGTACAATGCTGCTGATGCCCTTATTTTCCAAAGCGAAAAGCAAATGAAGGACTATGGCGACAAAATTCCTAAAGAAAAGAAGGAAGCCATTTTGAAAGACCTTAGCGCCCTGAAAGATGCACATAAAGCAAAGGACATGGCTGCTATTGAAACGGCAACCGCTGCGCTTAACACATCGTGGACCGCTGCTTCGGAAGAAATGTACAAAGCCGCACAAGATGCCAACACTGGCAGTGCACAAAACCCGGGCGCAAATGCTAACCCAGGCCAGGATGCCGGTGCTAAAAAAGAAGATGAAGTGAAAGATGTGGACTTTGAAGAAGTGAAAGACGATAAGAAATAAAAAGTTCAAATAAACAAATAAAGACCCTCGCAGAAATGCGGGGGTTTTTAATATTTAATACAACTACATTAATATGACTACTACTAGCGAATACGGATTCCCAATATTTATAAGTTCAACTGATTATAATTTAATAGACTTAAGAGCAGAATTAGCGAATTATTTATCAGAGTTAGGTTATCGTCCCATACTGAGCTCTGTTGAAGGGTTTCATGATAATTTCCCTGATTTTGAACCATGGGAATCCTGCTTGCAAGTTCTGCAATCAGCTTATGTAATGCTTTTAGTAATTGACTCAAAATACGGTTCGAAATTTGAATGGAAAAATTTTAAAGAAGTCATTGAGGGTAGAGACGTTTCGCCCACTCACGCAGAGTATTTATTGGCACATAAAACCAAGAAAAGAATGCTCGTATTTATTCGAGAAGAAGTGTTACAACATTATCAATCATACAGAGCTGCCATGAAAAATGCAGGAAAAAATAAAACTGTAGCGAAAGAAAACCTATCAAAAGTCTTGCCTCCGAACATTAGTTTTGAATCTTTAGAGTTTATTGAGGAAATTAAAACAACGAAACCTATTCCATGGATAAAACCATTTAAGGATATCACAGACATAAAACGTGAAGTACAAAAAAAATTACTTAATGAACTAGCAGAGATCTTCTTATTCAAAAATAAGCATCTCGAAGCTGTGATAAAGACTTTTTCATCAGTACTCTCTGATTTGTCTGAAGAAAAAAGGACAGAAATACTTAGAAAAATTGGCGCAACAAATGATCTAATTCTTCAAATGGAGGCACAGACAAAAAATATCATAGCGCTAGAAAAAGAAAAAGAAAGACTTTCTAAAGAGTTGGAAATTTCTAAAAAGCAGAATGTTGTAACAGAAAAATCATTAAATGGTAAAATAGATTCACTTACGTCTTCACTTGATTCTGTGAATCGCCAAATAAATTCATATCAATTGAGTAATTTCAACACCCTCATTGGTTATCCAACAACTTCAAATATCCTAACCGACACTTTATTTTATAACAATCAACCATCTTATTTATCTCATAGTAATATTCAATATGGTAATTTGTTGAATAATTATAACCCAAACAACTATCAAGTTATAACACCAGGGATTACTGCCGATAATTACACGAGTGTAATAGGTAACGCAACACCCGCCGCTCCACAGCCAAATTCTTCAGATAGTGGAACAAAAAAGTAAGATATTCCCTACACTCCCGCAAGTCTATTACTTGTGGGCATAGGGTAAAGCCAAGCAATTTCTATTTCTTCGGAAAAACCTTAGCAATACGCTCTTGCATTATCTCTGCAATTGCCTTACCATCGCCACCCTGCTCAGTCAGTTTTTTAATAATGTTGTGGTAACTGGCTTCATCCCTGTCCTGGCTAAGCTTAAAAACATGGTCAATGCTTTCAACTTCCACTTCAAAAGCTACAATGGCTTTCATAAGGGGTTGCTTATATTGTTCGGTCAGGTTATCGTAAAAAGTTGATGAGCTTTTATTATCCTTTTCAAAATGCAGGCTTAGTTTTTTCAACACATCTATCAGCCCTGCCTCATCCAAAAATTTCAGTTTGCCTTTTGCATGCACACTCATGTAGTTCCATGTAGATGCCTGCATAGGGTTGCTGTACCAGGTGGCGCTTACGTACGTACTGGGGCCGGTAAATATGGCCAGCACTTGCGGGTTCTTAGCAAATGCTTTATGATGGTCGGTGTTGCGCATTATGTGCCCTGTCAGGTAATGAACGCCTCCCCTCTCTTCTATAAACACAGGTAATTGGGTAGCTACAGGTTTGTTATCCTCACTACACCCGCTTAAAAAAGCAAATGGGTGCTTATGAATGAAATCAATAACAACCTGCTTATCTGCTTCCTTGTAATATGGTAAGTCGTACATAAAGCAAAGCTAGTAATTAAGTTTAAATTATGTTGGAGGTGAAAAGCTTGAATAAATCAGCTTCTCTATATTTGTAAATAAAAACCAATGACCATCCATTCTCAACTAGCCAAGCATTTTAAAGAAGTCCATTACGGTGGTAACTGGACGGGCTCAAACCTGAAAGATATGCTGGCAGATGTAACATGGCAACAAGCTACCATTGTACCCCACAACCTTACTAACTCCATTGCAGTGCTTGTCTTCCACATGAACTATTATATAGATGCAGTTATCAACGTATTGGAGGGCGGCCCACTCGAAGCACATGATAAGTTCAGTTTCAATTGCCCTCCTATACAATCGCAACAAGATTGGGACAAGCTATTGACCAAATATTGGGCTGATGCCGATAAATTCATTGCCCTTGTTGAAGCCTTCCCTGAAAACAAGCTTTCTGAAAACATGCTCGATGGAAAGTATGGTAATTACTACCGCAACCTGGCTGGCGTTATAGAACATTGCCATTACCACCTGGGGCAAATTGCATTGGTTAAAAAGTCGGTTTAAAGTATAATCAGTTTTCTTTCGTATTATTGAATAGAATAATCATCGAACATTAATATCATTTTATGAAATACAACCTTTTAGGAAATACAGGATTAAAAGTATCGGAACTGTGCCTTGGCACTATGACCTTTGGCAGCAAGGATGGCTACTGGGCCAGCATTGGCGGCATTGACCAGAATATGGTCGATGCACTGGTAGGCAAAGCTGTTGAAGGCGGCATTAATTTTATTGATACCGCTAACGTGTATTACGAAGGTATGTCGGAAGAGATGACAGGCAAAGCTATCCGCAATTTGAAATTAAAAAGAGACGACCTTGTAATTGCTACCAAAGTGCGTGGCAGAATGAGCCCCGGCCAGAATGGCAACGGCCTCAGCCGTAAACATATTCTGCAGGAAGTAGAGGCCAGCCTCAAGCGCCTGAATATGGATTACATTGACCTGTACCAGATACATGGCTTTGATGAGCTAACCCCTATTGAAGAAACCATTGATGCACTTGACTCGCTGGTAAAAAGCGGTAAAGTGCGCTACATAGGTTGTAGCAACCTATCAGCATGGTATATTATGAAAGCCCTTGCCTATTCACAACAACATCACCTGGCAAAGTTTATTTCGTTGCAGGCCTATTACACTATTGCCGGCCGCGACCTTGAACGTGAAGTGGTGCCTATGCTTAAGGACCAGCAAATGGGACTGATGGTTTGGAGCCCATTGGCAGGTGGTTTGCTTAGTGGTAAATACAACCGCAAAATGGAAGCTGCAGCCGGTTCAAGGCGCATAACGTTCGATTTCCCTCCTGTAAATAAAGAAAAGGCATTCGATATCATTGATGTACTCGAACCCATAGCTAAGGAAAAGAAAGTATCAGTAGCACAATTGGCACTATCGTGGTTATTGCACCAACGAGTTGTTACAACCGTTATTATAGGTGCAAAAAATACCGAACAACTAAACGACAACCTGAAATCGGTTGATGTTACTTTTTCACCAGACGAATTGAAAAAGCTTGACGAAGTAAGCAAGCTAGCTTCTGAATATCCAGCATGGATGATGGAGCGCCAGGGCGGTGACCGTAAAAGGTAATATTTAATTAAAAATTAGGAATTAAATATGCAAAAAGCAGTTCTATTATTTTCCATACTCTTGATTTTTACCTGTAAGAGCCATGCCCAAATACGAATTGGCTTTGGCCCTCCCCTGATAAGCACTGCACAGGAGAACGAGGAGAACATGGCTAAACTTTTAAAGAAGAGCTATAAGTTGCCCATATTTTATACCGGCGACAGCATACCCGATACCATATTATTACATGAGGTTTCAGTTGCAGGTCTGGAGTATGAATTTTACTGCGTGCGCTATAAAAGCGATACCAACAGAATTGCATTTGCCATTCAAAAGCTCGATAAGGACAAAGGCTATAAATTGGCTTTCTATGCTAACGACAGGGTGCTGAAACGCTCATCTGACTACGACAAACATTTTATTCGTTCAGGCGATTGGAAAGAGTATTACCCGAAGGGATATCTTAAGGTTGATGGCAATTACACCAATGATAAAAAAGATGGCTCCTGGAAATACTATGATAAAGAAGGGAACAAACTCTTTTCAGAGACCTATAAGAATGGCGCACTGATGAGCGCTAAAATGCGCTCGAACAGGTAAAATAAAAAAGGGGAAGCAATGCTTCCCCTTTCCTTTTAAATTTCTATCCTGTTTATTTTGCTATCGTAAACTTCGCAACCTTTTCTCCGTTGCCACTCAACTTAATAAAGTAAGTGCCTTCGGTCAGTTTCGAAACATCAATAGTGTACAAGCTCTTGTTTGTTTCTGCTTTCTCCGAAACAAGCAACCTGCCGGTAACATCATATACCCCAATATATTCAGGTGTAAAGCTGTTTCCTATAATGTTAATATTAATTTGGTCTTTTGTTGGTATAGGGTAAACCTTAATATCCTGTGGGTTACTGTAAACCTGAATACCTACTGTGCTTACAATATTCACTGTATCATATTCAACACAACCATTCGTATCGGTTATGGTTGCAATATACGCACCTGCGCAAAGGTTTGAAATAGTATCATGTGCACCTCCTGATGGAGACCAGCTGATAATATATTTCGACAAGGTACCTATTACTTGTACAGATGCAGCACTGGTGCAAGGGTTTGCAGCAGAACTATCCATACCTGTAATGGTTGTACTTGTAATAAACGAAGCCGGTTGGGTAACAATAATGGTATCTCTCAAACGGCATCTGTTCGAATCGCGGATGGTTAGCGTATATGTGCCGGCAGTTAATGTGGCTGTGTTAGTTGTATTGGTACTTCCACCTGACCATGCGTAGGTGTATGGCTTAGTACCACCGTATGCAAATCCGGTTGCTGTGGCTGAACCACCGTAACATTTAATAGCTGCAATATGGTTACTGTCAGCCACTGCGGTTGCAGGCTGTGTAAGTGTAATATTTGTAGAATCTTTACATCCGTTAGCATCGGTTACAACCACACTGTATGAACCGGCTACAACATTGTTTAAGTTTGATGTAGTAGCGCCATTTGACCAGGTGTATGCATATGGGGTTGTTCCACCCACCACACCTGCAGTTGTTCTGCCGGTAGCAGCACCAAAGCACAATACCTGGCGCACATTAGCCATACTATCGCGTAACGCATTGGGCTGGGTAATATTAACAGTCGAAACAGCCTCGCAGCCTACAGAATCGGTAACAGTAAATGTATATGTACCTGCTGTTAAACCTGAAGCTGCTGTACCGGTACCTCCAGAAGGCCCCCAGCTATATGTATCGGTTTTGCCTGAACCACCGCTTACTGAAAATGAAGCTAAACCAATAGCATCACCAAAACACTTTTCATTAGCCTCATTCGTTAACGCGGCTTTAAGTGTACTGCTGTCACTTACAATTGCGGTGGCCGCTACATGGCAACCATTCGCATCGGTTACGGTACAAGTATAACTTGCCGGACCCAGGTTAGTAGCAGTATCTTTTGTTTGTCCGCTTGGCGACCAACTATATGTATACGGCACTACACCTGCAGAAGCAGCTACGCTTGCCATACCGTTCGTTGCTTTACATGATGATAACACAACTGCCGTAGTAGTTGCAATAGGGACAGGTTGAGTGATCTTTACAGTATCTCTTGTTGTACATTTCAATGAGTCGGTTACCGTTACAACATAATTACCTGCAGCCAGGCCGCTCGCTGAAGTTGTGGTACTTACAGCAGGCTTCCATGCATAGGTATATGAAGGAGTTCCGCCACCGGCAGTTACCTTAGCACTTCCTGTAGCAGCACCATTACAAATATCGTTGGTCGTGGTAGTTGTTGCTAATGTAAGTTGAGGAGGCGAGGTAATGGTTACAGTAAGGTCATAGGTGCATGAGTTGGCATCAGTTACCGTTACAGTATACGATCCTGCTGCCATACCGCCTGCCAGGTCAATAGTATCTAGAGATAATGTGCTACCCACCGCAGGTGACCAGCTGTATGTATACGGCTTGGTACCACCTAAGGAATATACTACTACGTTTCCGTTCTTCTGGCCATAGCAGGTATTATTTGTTTGCCTTAAAACTGTTGCAAATACAGAGCAGAAGCCCGAACCTGCCACAGCAGCGTTTTCAGAGCCTTGTTTGGTTGCCCCATCATTTCCCTTTGCAAATGTGTTTACCGAGGCAAGCATTATGCCTGCTGTAAGTAACGCTGAAAAGATCCTGGTAATTTTTTTCATAGTTTGAATGTTAATTTAATTCGGCCGAGGCCTTACCCTATTATTTTGGTTATGCGAATATAGTTATTGGACTCAATAATCCAATAAAACACAGGCCCTTTTTCATGTACAGCTATTTCTAAACGTTTAGCCTGTTTCAACAATTGCCTGTCAGTAACCTACACTAAACATATGTTTAATAGCATGAATACTTTACAGGTAAAGGCATTGAAGGTAGATTACTTAACATTTTATTAATTCCGGAACAATACGCAGATAATATGGGAGGCTGAACTTTGTATCATCAAAAAAAAACTATGGATACGAACTACAAGCGCCTCCGGGTTTTAACCACAATCTTAATACTAAGCTTAGCACCCCTACTCGCTTTCAGTCAATGCGACGACCAGGGCAAAGGCGGCAACATTAAGATACTTACGTGGAACATATATATGCTACCCCGCATATTTATACATACCGGTCAAGTGAAAAGGGCCGAGCAGATTGCCCAGATACTAAGGGCACAGGATGCTGATGTGATTGTGTTTGAAGAAGCATTTGACAATAAAGCACGCGGAATTATAAGGGAAGGCCTTAAAGACCTATATCCTTATGAATCAGGCGACCCGAGAAAAAATAAGTTTTGGAAAACGAGCAGCGGGGTTTGGATACTTAGTAAGGTACAGGTAAATGTGGTTAAGCAGATATTCTTCCGGAATGCGAAAGGTTCTGATAAACTGGCTTGTAAAGGCGCTATTTTACTGGAAGGGCAGAATAATGGCTTCTGCTTTCAGCTGGTAGGTACCCACCTGCAATCGGACCTTAATAGTGGTAAAGATGTTCAGGGTATTAGAAAGATACAATATGAGCAGATCCGTAAAGAGCTGTTGGAACCCTATGCCGAAGAAAATGTACCGCAGTTCGTTGCCGGAGATTTTAATACTGTAATGGCCGATTCCAATAATCACACTCAGCTGGTCGATTCATTGAAGCTAACCCAATGTGCCCTGGTAGGAGAAAAATGCTACTCGTACGACTATGGCAATAACGACCTCATACTTCCTCCTATAAGTGCCCCGCAAATGATCGACTATGTGTTCTATTCCAAACCCGGGTACCCAAGTTTACAGGGCAATATGCACATTGTCACTTTCCGCAAACAGTGGGACACTAACCATGTTGACCTTTCTGACCATTTTGCAGTAGCTGCCGAGTTCAATTTCTAACTCGCAGATATTAAAAGGAGGTTATTAATATCTCTTTGTTTTTGGTGGTATAAACTATGCATTATCGAAATATATTTGTATAGTTAAAATTATCCATGGACGTTCACGAAGCTGCACAAAAGGTACTTACTGCTATTCATTATGATATTAATGGAAGGCTTGTATGGTCGAAATACCTTGCCCAGCAAACAGTAGGATTTAATGATGATGCGGCCTATGAAATAAAGGGGCTTTTTAATCGCGCGCTTATTATACTTATTGATGAGGACCTTTGCCGCCGCACAGCCGACAACGATATTATTGAGCTTACGCAAAAGGGTATTGATGCCAATGGCGATTACAATAAACATTACAAGAAAAAGAGCACCCGTGTATTTTTAGAAAAAGCCCGCCGTGTAGCCCCTATACTATCGTTTATAATCGTGCTCATTAGCTTTATCATAGGCTTGCTGAAGAAGAACCACGATAACCATGTGGCGCAAAAAGCCAAAACGGCACAGACCACTAAAGGCAAGACAGGAAGTAAGTAGATACTTCGCTTTTTTTCTTAACTTGCATAAAATTCCTAATCATTACAAGCTATGATAACACGCCCGTTCAATTTCAAAAAATGGATAGATGAGAATCGCCATTTACTTAAGCCACCTATTGGCAACAAGGTTGTGTACCAGGACACTGAGTTTATTGTAATGGTTGTAGGCGGGCCTAATGCCCGTAAGGATTATCACTTTAACCGCAGTGAGGAATTCTTTTACCAGCTGGAAGGTGATATTAATGTACGTATACAGGAAAATATGAAAGCGGTAGATATACCCATTAAAGAAGGTGATATTTTCCTGCTTCCGCCTAATGTGCCGCACTCACCCATGCGCCCTGCCAATACCATTGGCCTGGTTATGGAGCGCAGGCGTAAACCCGATGAGAACGATGGCTTACTCTGGTTCTGTGATAAGTGCAACGAAAAACTGTACCAGGAATATTTTTACCTGACAAGTATTGAGAACGACTTCCTTCCTGTATTTAAACGATTCTATAGTTCTGAAGAACTACGGACGTGCAAGAAATGCGGACATGTTATGGAAGTGGATAAGCGTTTTGTGTAAGTACTTTGTATGCTGACAATTGACATTCACACTCATATTATTCCGGAGCATGTGCCGGACTTTACAAAGAAATTCGGTTACGGCGATTTTATAAGGCTTGAACATCATAAGCCTTGCTGCGCCCGCATGATGAAGGGCGATAAGTTCTTCCGCGAAATTGAAGATAACTGCTGGAGCCCCAAAAAACGTATTGACGAATGTGCGCACCACCATGTAAATGTGCAGGTGCTTTCCACTATACCGGTTATGTTCAGCTACTGGGCTAAACCAAAAGATTGCCTAGAGGTATCGCAATTTCTGAACGATCATATTGCAGGCATTGTGGCTAAGTATCCCAAACAATTTGTCGGGCTTGGCACTATTCCATTGCAAGACCCTGTAATGGCTATTAAGGAATTGGAACGTTGTAAAAAAATAGGCCTGGCAGGTATACAAATAGGTTCGCATGTGAATGACTGGAACCTGAATGCAACCGAATTATTTGCTGTGTTCGAAGCCTGCGTAAAACTTGACATGGCTGTGTTTGTGCACCCATGGGAAATGATGGGCGAACAAAAAATGACAAAATACTGGCTGCCATGGTTAGTGGGTATGCCGGCTGAAACATCACTTGCTATTTGTTCTATGATATTTGGGGGCGTATTCGAACGCCTGCCAAAACTGCGTGTTGCATTTGCACATGGCGGTGGTTCATTTCCATCTACCATTGGCAGAATAGAACATGGTTTTAATTGCCGCCCTGATCTTGTTGCAATAGATAACAAAGTAAACCCAAGAGAATATATTGGCAAATTCTGGCTCGATTCGTTGGTGCACGATAAACCTATGCTCGATTATATAGTAAATATGTTCGGTGCCGATAACATTGCATTGGGTACCGATTATCCCTTTCCATTAGGTGAGGACAGGCCCGGAGAACTTATCCGCAGTATGGCATACGATGAGGCCACTACCGAAAAACTGCTTTCTGGTGCAGCGCTTAGTTGGTTGAATAAAAAGAAAGAGTTGTTTATTTAATTCCCTCTCCTGAAGGAGAGGGCCAGGGTGAGGTCGATTTGATTTTTGCCCCAAACCCCTAAAGGGGCTTTGAAAAATTTATATTAAATTAAAAAAAGTGATCAAACTTCTTATAAAAGTAAAGCCCGGTTCAGGTAAGGATGAGCTTTTAATAGATACTGAAAACAATATTTCAGTTAAAATAAAAGCCAAGCCCATTGATGGCGAGGCGAACGATTATCTGGTTAAATACTTATCGGAGAAATTTCAACTAAGCAAAGCGCTTATTCAGATTGATAAAGGAGCTGCGAGCCGCTTGAAGCGCATCAGCATAAATATTGATCAGGTTCAGTTTGATGAGATATTGCAGAAATTGAAAAACAGTAAATAGCTTGTTTATTTACCACCACCAGTCATGTCTGTCTATCGGTATGTTCTTATAAATGGCTTTCATGGACTTATCATTCTTCTTCCCATCAAGGCTTAGGGTCTTGCCATCATCAGTTACCATATAACGTCCATTAAAAGTTTCCAGAGCAATCGGGTCGCCATTTTTATCAAATTCTTTATAGGTAATTATGGTAATAGAATCCTTGTCAGCATGAAAACTGCATACTATATTTATTATCGAATCATTTTTATCTTTCAGTCGTGTATCGCGGCTATCGAGCCTTTCAAAATATAAGCGTTTCCAGTAATTAGGTAAACTATCCAACTTACACGCTTTATTGTTATAGGCAATACTTTCCAGGTTATAAATGCCAAAACACTTACTTACTGTAGCTCGTAGGTCCGATTTGCGCTTAGTGTTCTTGTATATTCCGCTGCCATACCTCCATACTACCAGGACTATAAAAATTATTTTAGCTACTCTTAACGCAATCCGCACAGGCTTTCCGGTAAAAGCATTTTGCAGCTTTTGCTTTGATGTGCTAAAAAACTCCGCTATTTCGCGCCTGTAAAAAAGCAGAATGCCGATGTCGAAAAGAAAGAACAAGATAGAAAATATATTAAGATGCGTATCGATATAATTAAAGTTATCGACCAGCATTACATTAGCCAAAACAGGCAGTAATATAAAAGCACCCAGCGGGGTTGTACGCCTTGAGAGTAAAAGCAGGCCAGGTATAAACTCAAACAGGCCAAGCATTAATGTTTCAATATTGCTTTTTCCATAGTAATACCAGGTAAGGTCAAAATCGCTGACATTGCGCAATGGCATATCCATGGCAGAGTACCGCACCTCAAACTGCTTGTACATGATCTTACAATAACCATAGGTAATAACCATTACAAACACAAGACTGTAACGCAACACACTTATTGCCAGGTATTCAAGCTTGTCGGTTTGGTTTTTTCGGTTGAAGAAATAAATAAATGTAATTGCCAGGACAGTAATGGAACCATAAACAGCCCATGTGTTTAGTATGCTATCGGGGGGAGTAAGTAAGTCAATATCTAGCAGGCCATATATCTGTATGGCATAATCTGTCATTACCGGGAATATGGCAAACAGTGCTAAAAATGTAATGTAGAACAGGTATGTTTTTTTGAGGTAGTTTGCCATAAGCAGTTCTTATACCTGAGCTTGTTGAAAGCCTAAAGTAAATTAAATATGGAATTAAATTTAAAACAGTACTCTAAGCTTACTGCCCCTTCTTCTGCTTCTCCTTAGCCTCTTTAAAGTGCTTCAGAACCTTATCCAGATCTTCCACGTTTATTTTCTTGGCAATTATTTTCTTGTTCTCATCAAGTAAGTACATCATAGGTGTTGTAAGCACATCGTAATCGTGCCTGAAGTTACTGGTATGGTATATATCCATCACATTCATCCAATCGAGCTTATGAGCCTTAATGTAGTCCTTCCATTTTGCAGTGCTACCCTCGTTTGTTTGCACCGCATATACCTGCACACTTTCAACTGTCTTAATTGAATCGTACCATTTAATAAGTATAGGAGTTTCTTTTTGGCAGTGGCCGCAATCATAATCCCAGAAATAAAGTAATACGTAGTCGGTCTTTATAGAATCGAATGCCTGCATTATATTATTAGTATCAGGCATTACCAACGATGGCGCTTTTTTACCAATCAGAATCGGGTCGAGTTGTGTTGCCCTGTCCTGTATCTTTACTAACTGGCTAGATGTAACCCAAGGAGCCTGTTCAGCGGTGTAGTATTTCTTAGCCATGTGTACGAATACGGCATCCATACCCATTATGTTCGATGACTCGTAGGTGCTGGTAATATAAGCAACAATAAACTTGAACATATCTTTATCGGTACCTGCTTTAGTAACCAGGTAATCGGCTGCAACAATAATTGAATCAGGATCCTGAACGGTTAATCTTTCCAGGTACTGCTTTATTTTAGGGTACAGAATAGGAGAGCGAACAAGGCGTCCGTCAGTAAAATCTACGTTATCGAAAAAGTGTGTTTTATAATAACGATACGCAAAGGTAGAATCCTTCTTTCCGTTTGCCAGCATAGGTGTTGGTGGAATAATAGGTTCTTCGGCTGCATTGAAAACCTTTGACAATAACATATCGGAATGCTTTTTAATGAAGCCAACCTTATACCTTCTTACCTGTTCATTTAGTGTATCGAGCTTCACCTTTGCACCATCCTTATCAGGACCTGACTTGGCCATCCTTTCAAGGGTTGTATCCTCATTATGCTTTTGTGTAACATAGTTCAGGTATTCATAAAACAGTTTGTTCTCATCAGAACCGGTAACCTTCATTGACTTAATGAAATCAACTGTATCGGCCGACATTGAAAAGTGCTGGTCCTTATCAATAATAAATTCAAAGTACTTGTTCTTGCTTTTCAGCATTATAAAGTAAACTCCACCCGGAAGTTCTTTATCGCCCGAAAATTCGAAACTGCCTTTCTCATCTATCTTGGCAGTATCCTGAATATAGTCTTTATCGCCATAGTGGCAACCCAGGAAAATTATGGTATTCTTTAATCCGGAAATGGTAAACTTAAGTTCGTGCGCTTTTGGTGCAGCCTGCACAGAGAATGCAGTGGCTAATGAAATAGCAACGCTTAAAAGAATAGTTTTTGTTTTCACAGTAATATCAGTTTATGTTACAAATTTAATACTTTTCATTTATCCTAAAACCCATACATTTCAATACAAACAAAGGGAAGAACCATAAGTTACTTACTGTTTTTTCCTTTTCTCCATAAAATGCCTCATTACTTTGTTCAGGTTTTCAACATCAATTTTTTTAGCAATTATTTTTTTATTAGCATCAAGCACATATATCATTGGCGTGGTAATTACATCGTAATCGTGCCTGAAATTGCTTGTCTTATATATGTCCATTACGTTCATCCAGTCAAGCTTATGCGCTTTAATATAGTTCTTCCATTTATCAACACCGGCTGAATTGGTTTGCACGGCGTATACCTGTACACCCTCTGCTTTCATAGAATCATACCACTCTACTAATATCGGAGTTTCTTTCTGGCAGTGGCCGCAATCATAATCCCAGAAATAAATAATGGTGTACTCAGCTTTCACAGAATCGAGTGCCTGCATTACATTATTGGTATCGGGCAATACAATAGGTACGGCATGTTTGCCAATAAGTATAGGCTCTACCTGGTCAGCACGTTCTTTTACACGCTCTAACTGTGTTGCACTTACCCAGGTTGCCAGCTCAGGTGTATAGTACTTTTTCGCCATGTGCACGAATACCGCATCCATACCCATTATTTCAGAGTTCTCGTAGGTATAAATAATGTACTGCACCAGGAATTTGAACATCTCCTTATCGTTACCGGCTTTACCAATAAGGTAATCAACCGCCACAATAACCGAATCAGGGTCAGGTGGAGTAAGTTTGTTCAGGTACTCTTTTATTTTAGGAAAGAACACGGTAGTATGTATCAGGCGTGGATCGCTGAAATCGACATTATCGAAAAAGTGCGCTTTATAATAGCGGAACGAAAAGGTAGAATCGGGCCTGCCATTGGCAAGTTTAGGTGTTGGCGGCACAACAGGTTCTTCAACCGTATTCAATATTTTAGCCATCAGCATATCATTATGCTTGGCTATAAAATCGGTACGATAACGCTTTCCAATATGGCTCAGGGTATCAAGCTTTACTTTGGCTTCAGCCTTATGCGCAGTGTCCTTCATTAACTTAGCGAGGCTATCCATTTTTACATGGGTGGCTGCGGCATAGTTCTGGTATTCATAAAAAAACTTGTTCTCATCTGAGCCTTGTACTTTCATGTTCTTAGTATAGTCAATGGTATCGGTCGCCATCGAAAACTTTTGGTCTTTGTCTATAATGAATTCAAACAGTTTCTTTTTCTGGGCCGATATAATAAAGTATACTCCTCCATCAAGGTCTTTATCTCCGGTAAATTCAAAATTACCTTTATCATCTACCTTAGCTGTATCGTATATATAATCGTGGTCCCCATAATGGCCACCGAGGAAACAGGTAGTGTTCTTAAGTCCCTTTATGGTAAATTTAATATCGTGCTTTTTGGGTGCAGCCTGCAGGGCAACAGAGCTCAGCAGGAATAAGGAGCAGGTAATAAGGAATAAGTATAGGGAATGTATCTTTCTATTCACACGCTGAGCAATTATTTTCCCAAATTTAATATTTTCGGCCAACAGTTCTAAGCCATTAACGAATCATTAACAAATTCGTGCTAGGCTTTTCGGGGTGTAGCGTAGCTTGGTTAGCGCGCCACGTTCGGGACGTGGAGGTCGGCAGTTCGAATCTGCCTACCCCGACCAATACTAAATTTTAAGGTTTTTTAACAAATCAAACTCCCATCTCCGCCAGCCTAGCAGACATTGATTTAAAGTCGTGTTTCAGTTTAGTAAGCTCGCTATAGTAATCAGGTATTTCGGTGCTGAAATAGTTTACAAACTTCCATGCCTCAAGCACCTGCCCTATTTCAATATCAAAGGGTTCGTAGGCCGGGTTAAGTGAACGCAGCAATAGTTTTTTACGCTTACGTATCTGGTTATAGACCACTTTAAATACAACACCATCGTCAACCGTAGCTATAATATAGGCAGAGCCATCTTTAAAATTGTTCAGGTTCTGCATATACTCACCCACCACGTAAGCCTTATCAGGTATCGGCAACATTGAATCACCATCGAGCTGAAATGCACGGTATTTTCTATCCTTCAATAAAAACGGCAATTGAAAAGTTGGCAGGCTGCTTATGTATTCAGGGTCGCGGTAGCCTGCGGTATAACCTGCTTTCGATTTTACCGGTACCAGTTCTATATTATCGCGTCCGTTGCTGTCAACGGTAGAATACAATACCCTGAGGTTCTTGCCTTCAATATCCTTGGTAAACCCCTTTTCAATGTCGTTAACGCTCTCATCACTTACCTTCGATAGATCAGTACGCACAATGGTATCGATACTGAAACGGAAATAGTTCGATATCTTCATCAGCAGGTCGAGCGGTGGTGTAATAGCCACGCCGTTCTCGTAACTGTTAAGTGTAGAGCGCTTTATATCCAGCAAAGCAGCCATTTCATCCTGCGATTTTTTCAAGCGAGTTCTCAAAAACCTGATGTTCGAACCGAGGTACATTTTAGGTGCATTCATACGTATATGCTATTTTAATAACCACAAAGTTGTTAATTTAATTAACAATTTCCAAATTTATTACTAAAAATCATTAAGCGGGCTTATCTTTGCAAACGAAAATGTTTGCCATAATTGACATAGAAACCTGCGGTGGGAAGTTCAAATATCCCCAGGGAAGGATAATAGATATTGCCATACTGGTGCACGACGGCCTGCAGGTGGTAGAAAGATTTTCTACGCTCATCAATCCGGGGTGCCACATAAGCGGGTTCTATAGTAATTTATCGGGCATAACCAACGAAATGGTAGCCGATGCACCGCAGTTTCACCAGGTAGCAAAAAAAATTGTTGAGCTTACCGAAGGCAACATATTTGTGGCGCATAATGTAGGCTTCGATTATGGCTTTATAAAAGAAGAGTTTGCTTTTTTAGGCTACCAGTTCCGCAGAGAGAAACTATGTACGGTAAGGCTCAGCCGCAAATTGCTACCCAAAAGAATATCGTATAGCCTGGGGCATTTGTGCGCATCATTAAACATACCTATAGTTAACCGACACAGAGCATTGGGTGATGCCGAAGCTACAGCCATTTTGTTCGACCTATTGATGCGCATTAAAGCACAGGACCCGCAATACCGCAAAATGGGTGTTGATGAACTGATGGCACGCCGTGTAGATAAAATTAAAGAGTATGTACTGAAGAAACTGCCTGAAGCTTGTGGTGTGTATTACTTCCTCGATAAAGAAGGGAAGATAATATACATAGGCAAATCGACCAATATGTATAACCGGGCTATAAGCCATTTCAACAACCCGGAAAAGAAAAGCAGGAAAATGCAGAACGAACTTTACAATGTAGAGCATGTGCTGACGGGTAGCGAACTGATTGCATTATTATTTGAAGCCGAAGAGATAAAAAAGAACAAACCGTTTTTCAACCGTGCACGCAAAGCATCTATATTTTCACATAGCATCGACTGGGTTGAAGACAAAGAAGGCATACTTAACCTGAAAATTGTACCCTACGAAGAATCAGTAAACTCATTGCAGGCATTTACCACACACATTGCAGCCACTGAAAGGCTTAACGACTGGATAGATGAACATGCGCTTTGCCTGCGCTACTGCGGATTGACCGATGATGAGATTTGCTTTAACCACCAGATAAAAAAATGCAATGGTATTTGCTCCGGTGCTGAAATGCCAACAGAATATAATAAGCGTGTGCAGAAACTGATTGATGAATATACATTTGGCAATAAGAACTTTTTGGTGGTAGATAAAGGCAGAACGCCGGGTGAGCAATCGCTTATTTTAATTGAGAATGGCCACTATGCCGGGTACGGTTATTTTGATGGCGCCACCCAAATGAACAATCCGCAGGAATTGAAAGAGCTTATCAAACATACTACCTACTACGCTGACCACGACGATCTTGTTCGCGGTTACCTGAAATCGAAATCGTTGCGGAAGATAATGCTGTGAGGGTTCGAACGCAGATGCCGCAGATTGTTAGGATTTTTCATGTTAAGCCTGCCGCCCCACTCCGTCCTCTCCCCAGTGCGAGGAGAGCGTTATTTATTGCAGCATCTCAATACTGTTATTTGGGGCTGCTCTTGCTCCCTGCTTGCCTGAATTTCCTATACTCGCATCACTTGCAGCTAACCCGCGCCCACCTTTTACCTATTTCTTTTGCAACTCACGGTTCGTAATTCCCTCTCCTTGCAGGAGAGGGCCAGGGTGAGGTCGCTATTCCTATTTTTATTTACAAGGCACGGTCTTGTGAAAGCGGGGTTACAATTGCTCCAAGTTTTATAATAATATCTCCGGGACTGGTTTTGATCACAGGACCTTTGTTGTACTTATATTCTCTCACCTGGTCTTCGTACTCAAACCCTTTATATTCTACCTGAAAGCGCGGTGCATCTTTACTATAGCCGTTCACAAATTGAACCACATCGTAATGACGGGGCGAACCATCCTTATTTAATAAACGGCTCATTATCCATTTCGATCGTTTCCTGAACTCCATCTTCTTGTCTCCTTTTGACATTATTTCAAACGGAGCTTTCTTCAGGCTTAAGTGCAGGATTTTCATGGTTGGAATTTCATTGCAAGTCCTTTATAATATCTTCCGCAAAATCAATTTTTACGTTTCTTTTTAATATAGGCCTCGCTATTTAATATCATTTTTTCATCCTCCCTGGAATATATAAAGGCTTCGTCAGGGGATAGCCTGAAATACGCCAAATCATCTACTGCTACACTTTCGTTTGCAAGGCTATCGTTCTTAAAATAATAGGCATAAGTTGCCCCTGGGTTCTCATCATATGCTTCTATTAGTTTTCCATGATCAAATTTATAAGCAAGTAAAATCTGGCCGCCAATATATTTTCCAGTTACTTCAATGATTTCCGTTATTTTTTGAATAGAATCTCTTCTGAAATACCCAGTAATGGACCAATCAATTATACTGTCACCATCACCATATCGTTTAATATAAGATGCCCTTGATAAAATGGTATCAGGTATTCCCATGCTTGCACATAAATAACATCGCATAAAGGCCACATCTTTATCTCCTTTAATGGTAATTGAATCCCTCGATTGTGAGATTACAAGATATGGAAACAGGAAGCATAAAAAAAATATCAGCAATTGTTTACTCATCAGGTAGTAGTAGTTCTGTAAAGTTAAAAAATCTATTGTATTTCATTGTTATTATCAATTGAAATTGAGGGTAGTTGAAAAGTAGAGCGCTTGCCTCTTTTATAAAAGAATTGTCATTATTACTCTTGCTTTTAATTGGTCTCATGCAACCAAAAGAAGGGTGTACGCATCTTCACTATAAACAATGCCTAATTCCAAAATAAAACAGCATGAATAAAACACTACACAACCTAAAAAAACAGGTACTCCTTATTGCACTTATAGTACCTTTTGTAGCTTCTGCCCAGTGGAGTAAGCCGGTGGTTATTTCACCGCATTCCATGCTGGTAACTATGACCGAGAACATGGGGCCATGTATGGCTGCCAGCCATGATACACTGCACGTGGTGTGGAGCGACCACCGTACTAAAGGTTACGCCATTTACTATACCCGCTCTATAGATTCGGGCCTTACCTGGAGCAACCCGGTAAATATTACAGATACAACTGGCCATGGCAGTGATCCTTCCATAGCAGTTAACGGCCGTAATGTGCACGTAGTTTGGTGGGATACTCTTAAAGGCCTGCCATGTTCACGTTATGAACATTCACTTGATGGAGGCAACACCTGGGCCAATAAAGTAATGATAGACACCAATACTACTTTTTGGCCGGGCATTGCAGTATCCGGTTCTACAGTATTGGTGACACTTGATAAGCAAATTGGAAGCCGAACCATAGTTTACTTAACAAAATCAGTTGATAACGGAGTCACTTTCGGACCTGAACAGCAAGTATCTTCTCTCACTGGCGGCTCAGGCCGTTCAGAGGATCAAAGCACCGCAACTGATGGCAAGAATATTTATATGTGCTGGAACGATAATCGCAATAATCCTACTGTATTGGAGATATATTACCGCCGTTCTCCCGATATGGGCAAAACATGGGATAATGAGGTACAGATAAGCAATGGAGCATCTTATTCACCTATGCTGATAAACGATAGCAGCCATGTGTATGTAAACCTTGGCTATAGCAATCCAATGAATGCTTATGTAAGTCAATCATCTGATTCAGGCGCTACATTCGGAACACCTGCACAGGTTACTACGAATGTTTCTAAAAATGCCGAAGCATATCCGTTTATGATATGCAGTGGCAATAATTTGTTTTTAACCACGCACAGGTTCCCGGGCTACCCATGGCAAACCTGGTATACTCAATCCTCAGACAGAGGTGCAACGTGGTCAAACGAAACATTATTGGGTAACTGTAAAGGCACATCATTTCTGGCACTTACCTGCCCTGCCATACATGCAGTTTGGCCCGATAGCAATGTTATTTATTACTCACGCAATGCCAATGGCAGCCCATCATGCCCAAGCTCACCAACTAGCGTGAACAATATTACCGAGCATGGCCAGCTGGCAGTTTACCCGAACCCAGTAGAGGGCATAGCAACCATAACTTTTACTGAAGATGGCCAACATCATGCCGAGGTATATGATATTGCCGGAAGACAACTAATGAGTTTTGATGCCAAGAGCACACATTACACATGGAATACAACTGAGCTTTTACCCGGAATGTATTTTGTGAAAGTAACAAGCAGTAAAGGAACACAAACTGTAAGGTTTATTAAAGGGTAGTGCATCGATCTTCTACATAAAAAAAGCCTCCTTTGCGGAGGCTTTTTTATTTCCATTAGATACGTATGACTTGGAAATTCTATTGTATTTTATTGTTATTATCAATAAAAACTCTCCTTTTATGTGGGGTTGTTGAAAACCAAATCCCTTTTCTATTACATAAGCAAAATGAGAGGCTTAATTTTGCGTTAATAATTGTCAGGCATTTTTATAGAATAACTCAATAGAAACGGTGCCGGAAATTGATGAAAATTGCCATTTTCTGTCAAAGTTTGTTGATTTTCTGCCATTAATTAAACCGGAGGGTGCCAGGCAGCCCTGAAAGGCTGTAAAATTTGGCAATAATGTCTATAAACAATACTGCCATTTTGACATTTTTTAACATGAAAAACCACTAAAAGATAGTATGAAAGCCTACATTTGGCACCCGTAAAAAAACGGCATGCTATTTGCTAGTATGAAAGCAGAAAACAATCAACAAAATATAATAACCTAAAAACAAAACAAATCATGGCAAAAAAAGTAAACTTCGTACCTCAGGGCGACCGCGTACTGGTTGAAGCTGCTGAAGCAGAACACAAAACAGCTGGTGGTATTATTATACCTGATAGCGCAAAAGAAAAACCTCAGAGAGGAATTGTAGTAGCAGTAGGTCCTGGTAAAAAGAAGGATGAGCCTGTTACCCTTAAAGTGGGCGACAAGGTATTGTATGGCAAGTACTCTGGTGCTGAAATAGGCATTGATGGTAAGGAATATCTTATAATGCGTCAGGATGATGTATTAGGCTATTTTGAATAATCAACCAATTATAAAAAGTATTAACTATTAATTAAAACCAAAAAAAATGGCAAAGGACATTAAGTTTGACTTATCAGCCCGCGACGCAATAAAGAAAGGCGTAGATGCATTGGCTGATGCAGTAAAAGTAACATTAGGCCCAAAAGGACGTAATGTTATCATTGACAAAAAATTCGGCGCTCCGGTAGTTACCAAAGATGGTGTTACCGTTGCTAAAGAAATAGAATTGAGTGACCCTGTACAGAACATGGGCGCACAATTGCTTAAGGAAGTTGCTTCTAAAACAGCTGACATTGCCGGAGACGGAACAACAACTGCTACCGTGCTTGCACAGGCTATTGTAACAGCAGGTTTGAAGAACGTAACTGCCGGTGCAAATCCAATGGATTTGAAACGTGGAATCGACAAGGCTGTTATAGCTATTGTTGAAAACCTTAAGAAACAATCGAAACCGGTTGGTAACGATAATAAGATGATAGAGCAGGTTGCTACTATATCTGCCAACAACGATTCATTTATTGGTAAGCTTATTGCTGAGGCAATGGCAAAGGTTAAGAAAGAAGGTGTTATTACCGTTGAAGAAGCGCGTGGAACTGATACAACTGTTGAAGTTGTTGAAGGTATGCAATTCGACAGAGGTTACCTTTCTGCTTACTTTGTAACCAATACAGATAAGATGGAAGTGGTGTTGGAAAACCCATACATCCTGATATATGAAAAGAAACTTTCTTCAATGAAAGAACTTCTTCCATTATTAGAAAAGACCGTACAAACCGGCCATCCTTTATTAATTATTGCTGAAGACCTTGACGGAGAAGCATTGGCTACCTTAGTGGTAAACAAAATGCGTGGTTCGTTAAAAGTTGCAGCTGTAAAGGCTCCGGGCTTTGGCGACAGAAGAAAGGCAATGCTTGAGGATATTGCAGTATTGACCAACGGCGTATTCATTTCGGAAGAAGGCGGATACAAATTGGAAAACGCTGACCTTACCTACTTAGGCCGTGCTGAAAAGGTTACCATTGACAAGGACAATACAACTATTGTTGGCGGCACAGGTAAAAAAGCTGACATCAATGCACGTATCAGCCAGATCAAGGCTCAAATCGAGAACACAACATCTGACTACGATAAGGAAAAACTACAGGAACGTCTTGCTAAATTAGCAGGCGGCGTAGCTGTATTGTACGTTGGTGCTGCTACCGAAGTAGAAATGAAAGAAAAGAAAGACCGTGTTGACGATGCTTTACATGCTACCCGTGCGGCAGTAGAAGAAGGTATTGTTGCAGGTGGCGGTGTAGCTTACGTTCGCGCTTGCGAAGTACTTGAAAAACTGAAAGGCGAGAACGAAGATGAAACAACCGGTATCGCGATCATCCGTCGTGCACTGGAAGAACCACTTCGCCAGATCGTTGCTAACTCAGGTACATCTGATGGTTCAGTAGTACTTCAAAAGGTGAAAGAAGGCAAAGGCGACTTTGGTTTCAACGCTCGCACTGAGAAATATGAGAATATGTTTGCTGCAGGTGTAATAGATCCTACCAAAGTAAGCCGCGTGGCTCTTGAGAACGCTGCTTCTATTGCAGGTATGATACTTACAACCGAGTGCGTATTATCAGAAGAAAAAGAACAGAATAAGCCAGTTATGCCACCAATGGGAGGCGGAATGGGCGATATGATGTAATATCTTCAATTCAATTTAAAGACCCCGGAGCGAGAAATTTGCTTCGGGGTTTTTATATATAATACCATTTACTGATAACAATCATTGCTCCTAAATGAGGCATTTCGCGGGAATTGTTAATTTTGCACGACTTTTAAGACATTATAAGATGATGTGTGCTGTGAGTAACAGGTATTTAGTTGCTATCGTTTTTCTCTTGCTTTTTGGAACTCTATCAGTTTCAAATGCTCAGTCAACAGTAATTGACAGGGATGCGGTTGCTGCCGGCGTTGGTTTTGGCGGCGGCCTTGGTGCACCGGCTATCTCATATAACCTAGTTCCTGACCATTCCGTGAATGTTGCACCCGCTATTATACTTTCGTATGAACATGTATTTGAAGGAGTTTTTGGTATAAGTGGTTATTTAAATTATTCATCGGCTAATCTATCCGCTAGTAACCTACCCTATTCTGTATATAATGCCTTGGGTAGTGTGGTTCAGAACGGTACATTGAGCGATAAAGCACATGGTAGTTATATTAATTTGGCCGCAAGGGGGCTTTACCATTTCAAAAAAACACCTGATAATGTTGAGGTGTATACCGGGCTTGTTTTTGGCTATTCATTTACTTCTTATTCTTCAACAGTTACAACTTCCCAGGGCAGCTACCCTACAAGTAGCTTTTACCCGGGTATAATATTCGGTGCGGTTGCAGGTATTAAAGTTTACTTTCAAAAACAATATGGGCTATGGGCCGAACTTGGCTACAGTGGTATGCCAAATTACCTGGCCAGTGTTGGTGTGGCTTATAAATTAGGCAGTTTCTGATATGTATTGAAATGGTAATTACCATACTCAATTATGTAAATTCTTGAAAATACTTGTTATTCAAACAGCTTTTATTGGCGATGTAATACTTGCCACACCTGTAATTGAGAAGTTACACCATTACTTTCTTGATGCCCAAATCGATTTTTTGTTACGCAAGGGCAATGAAAGCTTGTTAACTGGGCATCCGTATTTGAACAAGGTTCTAATATGGGACAAAAAAACTTCGAAACTTTCAAACCTTAACCAGATAATAGCTGATGTAAAACGGGAGAAGTATGATAAGGTTATAAATCTGCATCGCTTTGGTAGTTCAGGACTTGTTACATTATTCTCAGGCGCTTCTGAAAAAATAGGCTTCCACAAAAACCCATTTGCATTCTGCTATACCAAAAAGGTACGGCATGTTATTGGTAATGGCAAGCACGAAGTAGAAAGGAATATAGAACTCATTGCAGACTTTACCGATAACAAGAAGACAATGCCTCGGCTGTATCCATCAGCAAAAGATATTGAACAGGTAAAACAATACAAGGCTAAGCCATATATATGTGTAGCGCCATCATCGGTATGGTTCACAAAGCAATTCCCTAAACATAAATGGATCGAGTTCTTAGATGCAATAAATGGAAGATATAAAGTGTACCTGGTAGGTGCAGTTGGCGATAAAGAACTTTGCAATCAAATAATAGCTTCCAGCAAGAATAAAGAAATTGAAAACCTTGCAGGTAAACTGTCTTTTCTTCAGTCGGCTTCATTAATGCAGGATGCGGTGATGAATTATGTGAATGATTCAGCACCCATGCATATTGCCTCGGCCGTTAATGCACCTGTTACAGCAGTGTTCTGTTCTACGGTTCCGGCTTTTGGTTTTGGTCCATTGTCCGATAAATCATTTGTTGTGGAAACGGAAGAGAAGCTAGACTGTCGCCCTTGCGGCTTGCATGGTTATAAGGCTTGCCCTAAAGGACACTTTAAGTGCGCTGAAACCATTAAGATAGAAAAGCTGTCAGCTACGCTTGTTTAGCGGCGTTGTTTGTTATCTCGTTCAAAACGAACGGCACTGCCGATTACAAATACTGCCGGGCAATCATTAAAGCTCTTCTTTTCATTGCGCCAGTCTTTAATTGTCATAGTGCGTATATATTCAGTTTGAAGGGAAATATCAGATGCAACACAAAGTAATGTTTCAGGCCTGCATGTGGCTATCAAATCCTGCAACAATGCATCGTTACGGTAAGGAGTTTCAATGAACATTTGTGTTTGGTTCTCCTTATAGGCTTCGTTCTCAAGTTGCTTTATCTTGGTCTTTCTATCAGCAGGTTGTTTGGGCAGGTAGCCATGAAATGCAAATTTCTGACCATTTAAGCCTGATGAGATAAGAGCAAGCAAAATTGAAGATGGACCAACAAGTGGTACAACTTTTACTTTGTGCTTATGCGCAAGTTTTACTACTTCGGCTCCGGGATCTGCAATACCTGGGCAGCCTGCATCGGATAAAAGCCCAACATTCTTACCTTTTAATAAACTATCAATATAATGACCAATGTTATCGAGTGATGTATGTTCGTTAAGCAAATGGAATGTGAGTGAGTCAATAGGTTTTGTTATTCCTGCTTTTATCAGGAAGCGTCTCGCACTCCTTGCATCTTCAACAATAAACTCATCTAATGATTGAATGATTTCTTTGTTGTACACAGGAATAGCTCTGTCGATGGCAGAATCACCCAGCAAGCTGGGAATCAGATATAGTATACCCTTCGTTGGATCGCTCATTTATTAAGGCAATTCGCCTTTCTTTAATTTATCCGCGATAATACCGCAAGCCTTATCAATTATGTTGTACACTTTTTCAAACCCTTTTTCATCACCATACCAAGGATCAGGTACCGAGTCCTTAGAGCCAGGATGGGCCGCTTCAAGAAACAGCTCAACTTTACTCCTATCTTCTTCATTCATTGCCAACAGCATAATGTCAGAGTAGTTGGCGCTATCCATAACATATATACGGTCGAATTTTGCAAAGTCGGTGCTTTTAAATTGTTTGGCTCTATGCGACGAAGTATCCAGCCCGTGTGTCAATGCATTAGCCATTGTTCTGGCATCGGGCTGTTGGCCTGCGTGTGCACCTGATGTTCCTGCTGAATCAACTTCTATACCGACAACTTTCTTTTCTGCCAGCTTTTTAATGAGTAAGAACTTTGCCAAAGGTGAGCGGCAAATATTGCCATGGCAAACCATGTATATCCTTTTGTTCATATCAGGTAATAATTACAAAGGTATTAAATATGAACATCCATAATAAAAAAGAGAGGCTGTTTGGGCCTCTCTTTTTTACTGTAGAATTAATAAGTTTTATTGGTAGTTAGAAAGAGTGATCTTCTTTTCAAGCTCAACAATGTATCCTTTGAAACGTTTGTCAGTGTCAATTAAATTATTTACAGTTTTGCAAGCGTGCAACACGGTTGCATGGTCTTTACCACCGCATTGCAGTCCGATACTTGCAAGAGATGATTTGGTGAAACTCTTTGCAAAGTACATGGTTATCTGACGTGCTTGTACAACTTCTCTCTTACGTGTCTTCGACTTGATCATTTCAATTGGTAAGCCGAAATAATCGCATACCACTTTCTGTATATAATCGATAGAAACTTCACGAGCTGTATTCTTTACAAACTTGTCAATCATTTGTTTGGCAAGCTCAAGTGTAATGGCTTTTTTGTTCAATGATGATTGGGCAACCAATGAAATAAGTGCGCCTTCAAGTTCACGAACATTACTATTGATACTATAAGCAAGGTACTCTACTACATCGCTTGATATATCAAGTCCTTCGGTATATATCTTTCTTTGAAGTATTGCAATACGGGTTTCTAGCCCAGGCATTTGCAGATCAGCCGCAAGTCCCCATTTGAAACGAGACAGTAAACGTTGCTCCATGCCTTCAATTTCAACCGGAGGCTTATCGCAGGTAAATACTAACTGCTTGCTGTTCTGGTGCAGGTGATTGAATATATGGAAGAACACATCCTGTGTTTTTTCTTTCTTGGCAAGGAACTGTACATCATCAACGATCAATACATCAATCATCTGGTAGAAGTTGATGAAGTCATTTTGAGTGTTGTTCTTGGTAGCGTCAATAAACTGTGTGGTGAACTTCTCTGACGATAAATAAAGAACTGTCTTGTTAGGGAAGTTGTTCTTGATC
>Ga0206876_1069_pt1 | contig 29107 bp, 24 predicted proteins | sample Alteio_BWOrgCont_10_FD_152619 | JGI IMG/M metagenome (GOLD analysis project Ga0206876, IMG submission 152619) | Enriched cells from forest soil in Barre Woods Harvard Forest LTER site, Petersham, Massachusetts, United States -... | ecosystem: Environmental > Terrestrial > Soil > Temperate forest >...
ACGATATGATCCATCCCGAAGTGACCGGTGGATTTCAGGTCCACTTCGGCGACGGCCAGAAGATCCACATCAGCCCACTCACCGACGCCGAACTTCTGATTGGGGCGAGGTTGGATGAACGACACGGAAGTTGGCTGGCGGTGCTCGAAAAGGCATACGGAATCGTCAGGAAGAAGGAAAAAGCCAAGAAGGGGGAAAAAGCCACAGGTTCCGAACCGATTCAATCCCTCAATTACGGCGACTCCGAACCGGTCATCGCGATGCTCACCGGACACAAAGCCGAGAAATTGATGCTCGCAAAATCAAACCAGGATCAAGTTCACACTCTGTTCCAAAGAGTCACCCAGAGGCGGCATTTGACGTGTATTGGTAAGGGAGATGCTCCGAAAATTCCAGGTCTTGTCGACGGTCATATCTATGCGATCATGGGATACGACCCGAAGGGACGCCACGTGAATATCTTCAATCCCTGGGGTAACAACTTTACTCCCAAAGGAGATCCGGGCAAGTCGAATGGGTTATCCTACCAAGAACGGTCAATTCACCGTGCCGCTGGACCAATTCTGTTCAATCTTCAACGACGTGATCCATGAGACCGATCATCCGCTGGGAAAATGACCACCCTGTCGACGTTTGGGTTGTGGATTGAAGCACATCTGTCGGCGAAGTATACCGCGGCTTGGCCAATTTGATTTGGCGATTGGAGGGAAGCCGACAATCGTCATTGTTTCCTGAGCATCATGAAACTGCATCAGAAGTGAGAATCAATATCATGAATTTCGTCCAGCGACATTCTCAAGATCAGCGACAAGCACCGTCCGCCAGATTGAATAGTTGGTTGCGGTTTGGATTGAGGCCGATTCTCTATTTGTTTTGTGCGGCGATGCTGTTCTCCACAACGTCTGCGGCGGATGAGCTCAACCCGGATCACCCGGATCGAAACGTGCAGCCGGGAGTGCCGCAGGGGAAGGTCAAAACGGGCGTCTTCGAAGACAGCAAGATCTTCCCGGGAACTCGACGCGACTACAGCGTTTACGTTCCCGCTCAATTCACCGGTGGTACGCCCGCCTGTTTGATGGTCTTTCAGGACGGTGGCGGGTACTCAAATGTCACGGGTGCGTTTCGAGTACCCGTCGTATTCGACAATTTGATTTATCAGAAGGCGATGCCCGTGACGATTGCCGTGTTCGTCAATCCTGGCACGATTCCCACCACGAAACCCGGGGCCGTCGATCGCAGTAACCGCTCGTTTGAATACGATTCGATGGGCGATCGTTATGCGCGATTTCTTGTCGAAGAATTTCTACCCGTGGTACTCAAGGGATTGAACGTTTCAACGGATCCCAAACATCGAGCGATTAGTGGGATCTCTTCGGGCGGCATTTGTGCGTTCACCGTGGCATGGGAGAAGCCAGACCAGTTTGGCAAGGTGCTCAGCCACATCGGCAGCTTTACCAATATCCGAGGCGGCTGGGCTTATCCTGGCCTGGTTCGCAAAACCAAGGACAATCCGAAACCAATCAAGGTTTATCTGCAGGAAGGCAAAGACGACCTGAACAATTTGTTCGGTGATTGGCCTCTCGCAAATCAAGATCTGGCCGCTGCGTTGCGTTTTGCAGGTTATGAATATCAGTTCGAAATGACAGATGGTGGTCATAGTGGAAAATGGGGCGGTGACAGACTCGCCAGTGCTCTTCGCTGGTTGTGGTCTGATCTGGCGGAATCGCCCATTACGAACACAACGCAGCCCGCCACGGAAGCCAAATCCGCGACTTCACCAGATTGGCAGCCGCACCCGGACGCCATCGTACAGGATGGCGTTCCTCACGGAACTGTCGAGGACATGCCCGAACTGGAATCGAAAATCTTTCCAGGCATGACTCGCGAATGGTCCCTTTACGTACCGGCTCAATACCAGAAGGGAAAACCGGCTGCGTTGATGGTGTTTCAGGATGGAGGGGGGTACCGCAACGTAACCGGCCGATGGCGAGTTCCCGTCGTGTTCGACAATTTGATCGCTCGCGGTGACATGCCGCCAACGATCGCCGTGTTTATCAATCCTGGTCACGACAAATCAACGCCGAAGGTCGACGGAAGAAGCTCTAACCGCAGCTTCGAATATGACAGTCTGGGCGATCGTTACGCACGCTTTCTGCTGGAAGAAATCATCCCGGAAGTCGAGAAGCGATACGCGCTGTCGCATGATCCCGAGTTGCGAGCAATTTGTGGAGCAAGTTCCGGTGGGATCTGTTCGTTCACGGTGGCTTGGGAGAGACCGAACGAATTTCATAAGGTCTTGTCCACCATCGGCAGTTTCACGAATATTCGAGGCGGAAACGTTTATCCATCACTGATTCGCAAAACCGAACCGAAGCCGCTGAGAATCTACATGGCCGATACCAGCGGCGACACCGACAACGCGATCGGCAGTTGGCCTTTGTCGAATCAACTGATGGCGTCAGCCTTGCAATATATGGGATACGACATTCGCTTCGACTGGGCCGAGGGTTACGCTCATAGCGCGGACCACGGCGGCGCATTGTTCCCCGAGGCCCTCAAATGGCTTTGGCGCAACGAACAGCATCAGTCGAAGATCGACACGAAAGGTGATCTCAAGGGTGACATGACTCTGTTGAATCTGTTGATCCCCGGCGAGAATTGGCAAGTCGTGGCTGACAATCTTGGTTTTTCCGACGCCCCATGCAGCGATATCGACGGCAATTTCTATTTCTCGGATATGAAAGCGCCGGCAGTTTACAAAGTCGATGCGAATGATGGGCAACGGAAGGAAATCGTCAAAGAAGCTGTCAGCGGCCTGAAGTTCGGCCCCGATGGACTATTATACGGTTGCCAGGGTGCCAAGAGCCGAGTCATCTCGATCAATGCCGCGACGGGTGAAGTGAAAGAAGTCGCCGCCAATGTCGCTCCGAATGATCTTGCGGTCGGCACCGACGGTTCTATTTACATCACTGAAACGAAACACCAGCGAGTGACGCGCATCAGCATCAAAACCGGCGAAGTGACCGTTGTCGACACGGGTATCAACCGCCCGAACGGTATTGCATTGTCAAACGATCAGGGAACGCTGGCCGTCTCCGATTCTGGTGGAGAAAATGTATGGCTGTTTCGTGTGAACGCGGATGGCAGGTTGGACGCCAAACTGCCCACCATGGCGATGCGTTTGCCGATCGACCCAAGCGGCGAATTCAAGGCCAACGAGCCACCACCGTATCAGCCCGCTTCACGCGGAGACGGTACAGCGGTCGACAAGTCTGGCCGCTACTATGTCACGTCGGCCGTGGGAGTGCAAATTTTCGATCCAACCGGCCGTCACTGCGGAGTCCTGCCGAAACCCCTAGAGGGACAGCCTCTGACCAGTTGCGCTCTGGCTGGCTTAAATCACGAATACCTTTACATGACCAACGGCAACACGGTGTTTCGACGGAAACTAAAAATCGATTGAGACTTGGTTTGATCGGCGCTTTCACGACGCCAGGGCCACACGCATCGCCTGCAACTCCTTTACCACCATGTCAGCGATCATGAACATTAAAAACAGATTCAAAGCCAGATTGGCCCTGTGCGCAGTCCTTATTGTGAGCCAGATCGGTTTTCTGGCCTTCAACTTTTTCCCTGGACGGCGCGCGAAGGCGCCCGTCAAGATGCAAACTTGGCAGCCACTGTCAGAACGGTCGTTGGAAGAACGAGAAAAGATTGTTGCGACGTTTTTTGCTTTGGATGACTTTGACATCAAACCCGCCTCGAGCGACAGCAAATTCGTCACGATTCCCCGGGCGGTGAAGTGGATGGAACAGATGATTGTTTCGACAACGGTTTCCTTGGACAAAGAAGGTGATGAGACGGCGGATGATGCAAAATCCAAAGATGCAAAGACGCCAGTGGACGCGGGCTCGATCAATCTCCACGTGACATCCATCAGCGTGTCGGCGTACGAGACAGAAAAGATGCCCGAGGGCAATCTGATTTCCATGAAAGAAAAGATACTCAGTCGTGATGCGTATGAAACCGAGAACGGGAATCAGCGGCCTCCGTTCCAGATCCATTTCGTCGGTCGGTATACCGTGAATGTGAAGGAAGATGCGTTGCAGTCAATAGCGAGGACGATGATCTTCGACGGGAAACTGCAACTGAATCTCACGGCGGATGTTCCTCACTGGCTGGTTCCGACACGGCAGGTGGCGATCGGGGAAACGTGGGTGCAGTTGGGAGTCAATCCAGACTCCGTAGCGAACAAGGCTCCTCGACCGGAAGTTGTCGGGACCGTCAATCGCCTTGTCACGTTCGAAGGCCGGCAAGCCGCCGAGATCTCTTCAACGTCGACCGGCTATGACTTTTCTCGCGGCCCAGCAGTCCCCCCGAAGAAACGCATCGAAGAGCGGCTGTGTTACTTCGATCTCGAAACCGGCGAGCCACTTTGGTACGAGTGCAAAAGTAAAGACGAAGGCCAAACTGGATCGGTCATTCGTGGATTCAACCAGATCTTGAACAACCATTTCGTGCGAACCATCGAAAAATGATTTTACTTCTTTTTTAACGTTTCACGCGGAGATCATCGTATGGAACAGGCACTCGAAATCACACAGTTGGATCACCTGTTCGGGATCCCTGATATCGTCAGAATCGTCGCAGGCAATGGTGGGCTTACCAAAGTGCGAGTCACTTCGCCGGCGGCACAGGGTGAGATGTATCTACACGGCGCTCACGTCACATCTTGGCAGCCACCGGGCGCAGAAGAAGTCCTCTTCGTCAGCTCCCAATCGCAGTGGGACGCCAGCCATCCCATTCGCGGCGGCGTACCTGTCTGCTTCCCCTGGTTTTCCAACAAAGCAGACGACCCCAATGCACCGATGCACGGATTCGCGCGGACAACGGCCTGGAAGCTCGAATCGATCGTACAGACTGGTGACGCAGTGACGGTCAGCATGTTCATGGAAAGCGATGACGCCACGAAGAAATGGTGGCCAGCCGACTTTCGCCTGGTCCATCGTGCGACGTTCGGTTCCGAGCTGATCCTGGAAATCGAGGTCGTGAATACGGGAACAACATCGCTCCGCTTCGAGGAAGCGCTGCATACTTACTTCCGGATCGGGAATATTGAAACAGCGCTGCTAAATGGATTGAATGGAGTCGACTACCTCGACAAGACCGACGAGAAGCGAAAGAAGACACAAAACGGTCCGATCGCGATCGTCTCAGAGACTGACAGAGTTTATCTGAATACCGACGCGGTCGTTAATCTGGAAGATCCCGCTCTGCATCGTCGTATCACGATCGCCAAAGAGAACTCCATGACGACGGTCGTCTGGAATCCATGGATTCAGAAGGCAAAAGCGATGCACGACTTCGGCGACGCCGAATGGCCGCAAATGATCTGCATCGAAGCCTGCAACGTCGCCGATTCCTCCGTTGAGCTTAAGCCAGGCCAACACCACCAAATGCAAGCAACCGTGCGCGTTTCGAAATTAAAGCCGACTGTGTAACCCGCTAGGCAGAACCCCTTTGGATTGGACAGCGAGCGTCTTTTCGGTGTCTGACATCTTTGCTGCGTTCCCTTTTCTGCGTTCCAGGCACGCGGCGCGAAAGGTGATCGAACGAGCGAGGCAAACTGGAACCCCAATCATCGTCTGGGAGAGCGGGAAGGTGACGAAGATCGAGCCGGGAAAGATAAATCTGACGAAGTGGCGAACCAAGTGAATTCGACAATTGAATTCGCCAAACATGAAAATGACGCTCGCGAACTGTGAATCCTGACCGCGCGTTATTGAGAAGATCGAGATCACTGAGACCTTTGTGGTAGCAATACCGATACGGCGGGATTCCTGTCTTGGGCGATACGTAAAAGGATTTTGAATCGAACCGGAAATCCGAATAATCTCAACTTCGTTTGGCGCTATTGATTTTACGCTTTACGATGGTCCGTCATGGGCTTCTATATCCGTAAAAGCGTTCGAGTTGGGCCGTTTAGATTCAATCTATCGAATTCCGGAATTGGAGTGTCCGCCGGAATTCGAGGGCTGCGAGTCGGTAGCGGTCCGCGCGGTACCTACGTTCACATGGGAAGTAATGGGCTCTACTACCGCCAGACTCTGACTAGTTCCGCTGGCCGCCCCCAACCCAACCCGAAGTCTCCTTCCGTCGCATCGTATTCGCCGTCTTGGACGCACGGTCCGATGTACTCGATTGGGTCCGGCGCTGTTTCCGACATGGTTGATTCGAATTTTGCGGAACTTCTCGAAGAAATCGAAACGAGACGTAGTCGAATCGTCCTTTGGCCGATCATGCTGGCGGCGACAATACTCTTTGCAGCGTTCTTGTTTATCAATCAGACGCCATTGTGGGCTCAGATTACTTGCTTGCTTCCATTGGCTGTCGGCACCATGGTGATTTCTCAGCGCGATCGATTGAGAAAAACCGTCGTGCTCATGTACGACCTTGAGGAAATGGGCCTCGACAATTACAAGAATCTCCACGCCGCAATCGACGAAATTACGAATTGCGGTGGGGTTTGGCATATTACGGCTCAGGGAGACGTTTACAATCGCAAGTATCATGCTGGTGCACGCGGCCTCATTAACCGTCGAGCATTTTCGTTGACGTATCGGAATCCGCCATGGATTCGAACAAATCTGTCCGTCCCATCCCTCTCATTTAACGATCTGACGTTGTACCTGTTGCCAGATCTCATACTCGCGCATGCGCCCAATGGATATGGCGCCATCGATTATGCGAGTCTCACTTTTGACGCCCGTCCGACGCGATTTATTGAAGAACAGTCCGTACCACAAGACGCCGTCGTGGTGGATCATACGTGGCGCTACGTAAATAAGGACGGGGGCCCAGATCGGCGATTCAATAACAACCGGCAGATCCCAATCTGTCAGTACGAGGAACTGAGGATCTCGAGTTCCACGGGCATTCATGAGCTCCTTCAATTCTCCCGTTGCGGTGTTTCGGTTCGTCTGCAAGCTGTGGTTGCCGAATTGGCCGTCGGCATCCGAAAGGCCATCGCTCAGGCGGAATTAATCGAACAAAAGCGAATTGAGGAGCGTAGGCTTTTGGAATCCACGCCGGCCCTCGCATTGGAAAACACACTTCGGGATGTTCTACCACCTCCACCTCGAAGCATGCACTCAGTTCTCTTCGATCTACTTTGTTGCATGATGGCGGCCGATGGCCGTGTGTCGTCAGCCGAGATTTCGAAAATCAATCAGATCATGGATAAAATCCGGCCGGGTTGGACCGAGGATCATTGTCGGACGAGAATTAATTCGTTTGTCAACGATGTTAAGACGCGTGGCTATGTGTCGATGCTTGAACAAGCAATGTCCCATTTGCCGATGTTTAAACAGCAAGGCCGCCAACGTACTTTGATGAAATGCATGGAAGCGGTCGCGAACGCGGACGGAATTCATTCCGACCGCGAACGCAATTTGCTCGATCGAATTCGTGGTTCATTGGCGGATTGATCGTATCCCTGCTGTCTAGAGCGTTTCCACGCGTTGCCTAGACACAGTGAGATGAGGGCGCGCGACGCGACAAGGACTTTGCTGGGCCCTAACGATCAGTACGGATGGGTTGCGACGGTGATTTCAATTTCGCGCGGATCTTCAGACGTGACCGATTTCGGTAGCGACACATTCTGTGGGTGCCGCCGAATTTCACTCAGTCGTTGCACGACAACATAAAATACAGGGACGAAAAACACGGCCAATACAGTGGCCGCGAGCATCCCGCCGAAAACCGCGGTGCCCAGTGATCGACGACTGGCCGCACCCGCACCGGTTGCAAAAACGAGTGGAAGAATTCCGAGAATGAACGCAAATGACGTCATCAGAATCGGTCGGAAACGCAGCCGCGAGGCCTGCACAGCGGCCTCCAGAATACTCATTCCTCTTCGACGCAATTCGCGTGCGTATTCCACAATCAGAATCGCATTCTTACTTGCCAGCGCAATGATCAAAACGATCCCGATCTGGGTATAGACATTGTTATCCATGCCGCGAACCGCGACGGCCACAACGGTTCCCAATAACGCCAGCGGCACGACCAGAATCACCGCGGCAGGCAGCAGCCAGCTTTCATACTGTGCCGCGAGCACCAGGTAAACCATCAGGACGGCCAGCGCAAAGACATAAACGGCCTGGCCGCCAACCAGCTTTTCCTGATAAGAAAGTCCGCTCCATTCATAACCCACGGATGAAGGCAACTTCCGCTGGGCCATCTGTTCCATCAGCGCCATCGCCTGACCCGAGCTGAAGCCGGGCGCGGCTTGACCACTGATTGTGGCTGACGGGTAAAGATTGTAGCGAGGAAGGCTTTGTGGTCCGCTGATCTTTTGTACGCTGGCGAACGTCCCCAGCGGAATCATCCGGCCGGATGTATTCCGTACCTCAAGTTTGAGAATGTCTTCGGATTGCAGGCGGAACTGCTGGTCGGCCTGCACCCGGACCTGATAGGTGCGGCCGAATTTGTTGAAATCATTGGCGTATGCCGAACCAAGCGATGCTTGCAGCGTGCTGAAGATCGTCGCCAGCGGGACACCCAGACTTTTCGCTTTGGTGCGGTCGACATCAACGAATAACTGCGGAACACTCGACCGGATCGATGTGTTGAGTTGGCGCAAGCCGGATTGGGCATTTCCGTCGCGAACCAATTCGTCGGCGATCTGCTGCATTTCCATCATCCCGATGTTGCCGCGATTTTCCAGCCGCATTTCGAATCCGCCCGTGTTTCCAAGCCCCGAAACCGATGGAGGCGGGAACGTGAAGACCATCGCATCAGGTATCGAGTGGACCTCGTTCATGATGTGACTCATGATTCCTTCCGTGGATTGCTTTGGGTCGCCTCGTCGGCTTTCGAATGGCGCGAATGTCAGGTAATACGAAGCCGCATTGGGAACGCTAGATCCGTCCAGCATCGAACTTCCGCCGGACAGAAACCAACTTTCAACACCCGGAGTTTTCGCCAGAATGTCGTTAATCTTCGTCGTGACCGCCCGCGTTCTGGACAGTGAGGCGGCATCAGGAAGCTGAACACCCATCATCCCATATCCTTGGTCCTCAGCAGGAAAGAATCCTGTCGGAAGCCGACTGAACCAGTATCCCGTTCCGACGGCCAGTGCGGCGAACACCGCCATCGTCACAGCCGTGTTTTGAACGAGACGTGTAATGATCGCGGCATAAAGCAATTCACACTGACCGTAGACTGCATTGAATGCACGATAAAACAGGTTTTTCTTTTGAGAAGTGGGTCGCAAGTAGGCGGCGCATTGCACAGGCTTCAGGGTGACCGCGTTGATCGCACTGATCAATGCGGTGGCTGCGATCGTCAGTGAGAACTGACGATACAGTTGCCCGGTGATTCCACCCAGAAATGCCGTGGGCAGAAACACAGCCATTAACACCAGGGTGATTCCGATGATCGGTCCAATGACTTCATTCATGGCCTTGATTGTTGCACTCTTCGGATCCATGCCGCCGCGATCGATATGGTGAACGGCGTTTTCGACGATCACGATCGCATCATCGACGACGATTCCAATTGCCAGTACAAGTCCGAAAAGAGTGAGCGTGTTGATCGAAAAACCAAGCGCCGCCATGGCTGCGAACGTGCCGATGATCGTCACCGGCACCGTGGTTGCGGGGATCAGCACCGCTTTCCAGTCTTGTAGAAAAACGAGAATCACGATCAAGACCAGCATCCCGGCTGCGAAAACCGTCTTATAAACTTCGTGGATCGATTCTTCGACGAATGTCATCGGATTGAACGGAATCGAGTATTCAACGCTTTCCGGAAATGAAGTCTTCAACTGCTCCATCGCCGCGATCACGCGTTTCGCCACATCCAGGGAATTCGCGCCTGGCGATTGAAAGACTCCTACGCCCGCGGCGACACGGCCTGTGATTTCCGTCCACGAGTCATACGTCTGAGCGCCCAGTTCGATTCGCGCCACGTCCTTAATCCGGGTCAGTCGCATACGAGCCGGCGTATCCGCCACAGTCTTAACAATGATGTCACCAAACTCAGCAGGATCGCTCAGCCGTCCCTTGGTTGTGACGGTGAATTGAAAAGTCTGATCATTCGGTGAGGGAGATTGGCCCACCTGACCTGCGGCGACCTGAGTGTTTTGTTCGGCAATCGCGGCCAAAACATCTTCGGTCGTTAATTCGCGGGCTTTCAATCTTTCGGGGTCCAACCAGATTCGCATCGCATAAGTACCGCCCCCAAAAACGTCCACGTCGCCCACGCCAGGAATGCGGCTGAGCGCATCTTTGAGTTGTAACGTCGCGTAGTTTCGCAGATACAAACTATCATAACGACCATCCGACGAAGTGAGCCCGACGACAAGAATGATGTTTGTGGCTTGTTTTTTCGCGGTGATCCCTTGCCGCTGAACTTCCAAAGGAAGTCGTGGTTGAGCGTTTGCGATCCGATTTTGAATCAGGACCTGCGCTTTATCGAGATCGGTTCCTACTTCAAAGGTCACCGTCAGATTGTAGGTGCCGTTGCTCGAACATGTCGAAGACATATAGAGCATGCCCTCAACGCCGTTGACTTCCTGCTCAATCGGAGAGGCAACTGTATCCGACAAAACCTGGGCATTGGCGCCGGGATAAGTGGTTGACACATAGACGGTGGGCGGCGTGATCTTTGGGAATTCTTCGACAGACAAGCCCAACAGCGCCACGATTCCAACCAGAATCGTCATGATGGCAATGACGTTGGCGAAAATTGGTCGCTCAATAAAGAATTTCGACAACATCTTCGAGACCAGATTCTTCGATGGCATTGCAGGGACACGCGGCACCGCAAGCGGTAGCAACGGTCCAGTGACGCTATTTGAACTCAGCGGATGATGCGGCAGGCGTCATTTGTGCGGCAGTGGTTTGCGACGATTCTTCGAACTTCGGTTCGACTTGCAACCCAGGGCGGGCTTGCAGCAGGCCGTCGACGACGACGCGATCTCCCACCGCAATCGAACCGCGGACCTCGCGCAGCCCGTCTTCTTCCAGACCAATTTCCACTTTCCGCCGTTCGACGATGTCATCCTTTCCGACGATCAACAGGTACGAACCGCCCTGATCGGATCCGATTGATCGATCCGGAACAAGCAAGGCAGATTCCCTGCGCTCCGACGGAATTCGCACTCGAATAAACAATCCGGGTAAAATTGAGCCACCCGGATTTGGAAACACTCCACGCAAACGAATTGTGCCAGTTCCCGTATCAACGGCGGGATCGATGTAGTCGACCTGCCCATGATGGGGATAGCCAACTTCGTCGCTCAATCCCATTTCGATTGGGATACCGGCCAGATGATCGCTTGATTCCTGGGCATGCTGAACTCGCAGCAGATCATCTTCACCAGGGCTGATGAATGCGTAGATCGGGTCAACTTTGACAATGGTTGCCAGGACGGTTGACTGACCATCGCCGACATAATTGCCAACATCGAATTCGCGGGCATCGATCCGGCCGTCAATCGGAGCTGAAATGCGGCAATAACCCAGATCGATCTCGGCAATCCGTGCGTCGGCCCGCGCGGCATTCAAGGTCGATTTCGCCGAGAGAATATTGGTTGTATAGTCCGCTTCGACTTGTTCGAGGTTCGCGCGGTCGGACGCAACCTGCGCATCCGCTTTTTTGACGGTCGCGTCACTGCGATCAAACTCCTCGCGCGTGATGGAATTCTTGGCGAAGAGGCTTCGAGTCCGAGCGTCGGAAAGTTTCGCCAATTCCAGATCCGCTTCATCGAGATCCAATTTGGCCTTGGTGATTTCGCGCAGTTTTGATTGCTCGGCCTTCCTGACCATTGCTTCCGCCTCGCCGACCTTGGCATTCAACTGAGCGAGCCGAATACGAAACGGCTCTTCGTCAATCACAAATAAGAGCTGACCGGCCTTGACGCTCTCGCCATCTTTGAAGGCACGCTCGGCAAGGAAGCCTTTGACGCGCGCTCGCAGTGCCACGCGCTCTGACGCCTGCGCGGTTCCGGTCTGGGTCAGATAACCTGTGATATCCCGTTGCACCGGGTGCGCAACGATGACCATCGGTGGCGGCGGTTCGTGATAGACATTTGACGATCCGCAACCTGCCAAGAATTGAACGAATGGCAAGACGACCAGACCAACACGATCAATCGATCTGCCGAAGAGATACAGCCCTTGGAAAATCGACCTGAATCTTGTTTCGAACGGCATCACAATCCCCAAATTGTCGATCGAACGATGGATCAATCGAAAGATAGCGAGTCATCCGCGTCAAATCCATTATTGAACAATTGGCAACCAATCAATTCTGCGGAGCGTTGAGGCTAACACAACCCGAGTACATAAAACAATCTGCGAAGATCACTCATTTCATGAGCGGTGCAGCAATTCGGGCAGGGACTCAAGCTCTTCTTCAAATTCCAAGCATCCAATGCGACTCTTGAGGAACTGTGCTTTCAAATGTTCAATAAAGTTCGTTGCCACCATGGGGCGGTAGCCCCTGCGAACCGCCTGTGGCGGCTCACTACTGCCTCTCAGTGCGGATGCGAGACAGATAAGGGTTTTCTTCTCGCGGAAGAATAGTGCCTGAAACACATTTTCCGATGTAGACAATCCAGTTGTGGTTGTGAAGTGAAGTTGTCATTTGATCTTGTTTGGAGTTCATGAGTGATCGCTAATTGCTGCTTATGGCCACTGGGTTCGTGGTCAGGTCAAATTGCGAAGCGCTGATCTCATTTGCAAACGTCACGTTGCGGTACTCAGCCGACTCGACGATTTGACTCTCGTTGGTCGTGACGTCCGTTGTAAACTCGGCCCAGCCAGTGGACTCCATCTTGACCGGCGCGCCCCAGGCTCGATCGACCGAGATCTGCGTGCTTCGATGGTTCGGGCTGAGGGCCGGCGTCTGATATTCGACGACGAACACGGCGCAAATCCGACCGCTCAACTCTTCGTCCGGCAGGGTCTGACAAACGACTTTATCGGCTTGCTCAAGGTCTTGCTGACAGCGCGTCAATAAGCGATTTGTCAGGTCGAGCAATCCGATTTCAGTGATCGGATGTCGTGAGTTCTGCATCGCGAGTCGGCCGCGCGGATCGAGTTTCAGTGTCCCGAACAGACGCTTTGAACCTCCCAGCCGGACAAGCAGACGATTGTCATTCTCCCCATCGGTGTAGGCGACACGCCGTCCTGTTTCCAGCCAGTCCAACCGTACGGCGAACGGCTCGTGCCGGACCACGATCTGCATCTCGTCGACGGGAGACACATCCTTCTCCACGCTTTCACGCCTGAGAAACGTCGCGGTATATCCTGCCTGTTTCGACAGCCAGTTTTTTCCCAGAGTGAGGAGTTTCAATTCTTCCCGGAGCGCAATTATTGTCGTTTCGGTTCCCGTCATCGCTTCCTCGACTGATTTTACGGGCTTTCCGTCTCGATGGTTGTCGAGCGAATTGTGAACGCCCGCCGAGTGTGAGAGGTCATTCTCAAGTGTTTCGATTCTGGTACCGATGACGGATGAGGTGCCGACGAGAATCGCCCCGGTCAACAAGAGGAAGCCTGAGACGACGACCAGAAGTGCCCCTGCCATCTGGCTGGTGGAGGTCATAGACCAAAGGCTCTGGCTTGTATGCGCTGTGCGGCAACGGTTCACGGAGCTCACAACACCGATAAGAATCATGGTCCACATCGTTTGGCTCCGTTTCAGCAGTCGGGAAACTGAGCTACATTCGGCACAGTCGCAAGAGCGCGATCAAGTTCAGTGCGTTCCATCGCGTGTAGGTTGCAAAGTACACCTTGTTAAGATTCCCCCGGTAGCGGCGTTTGAAGTCGGCATGGCCGCGAAAACTATAAATCCATTTACCACCGTACTGATACAGCCACTGAAAGAGCTTTTTCAACCGCCAATCTTCACGAAATTCCGAGTCCTGTATGTCATAGAGGGGAAGCAGGCCAAGTCGCAGCGTCTTCATTCCCTCAGCGCGAAACTGCTCGATGGCGAATTTGGTGATGGCTTCTTCAGCTCCTGTCGGAGCGTCCGCCGAACGACGTTTGACAGCGGGCGAGTAGCCGATCACCCCACCTCCGTCGCAGATCGGGTCGAAGGTCACAAATGACACGATCCAGCCGTCTGCGTCCCGCAAGTAGAACTTGCGGACCGCTCGTTCGTCGCCGAATGAAAGAGGCCGGGCCAGGAAGCGGGCTTCGCGTTTGACGGTCTTCGTCGCAAGCCAGGAGGAACAAATTGTTTCAAGTTCAGTCCAATCGCCGTCTGCGAGGGTTCCCTCTTCGATCGTGTAGCCCTCGCGTTGGATCTTGTGGGCGGCTTGGCGAAGCTTGCTCTTCTTCGGTCCCAAAAAATCGTAGGTCGGCAAGTCGAGTTCCATGTCGGCTCCGAACTCGTTGACGAACCAGCCCAATTGAGCGAGGATAGCTGCGACCGGTTTTGAAATCTGGCAAAAGCAGGTACGCGGATACTTGTGGAGGAAGGCCGTAATCAGGGCAGCGTGACCTTCCGCGGGCGCCACCGGGTCTCCCAACACGAAAGTCGTGCCCCAATAACTGTCGTACGCAAGATACCCGCCATGAGCCTCGAAATATTTCATCCCCGGTTGCAATGTCGAATACGCCATCGTGGTATTCCCGTATCGGCGAAATAGTTCAAAGCGTCGCGGAAGGTCGACTTCCACTTCAGCCGTCGTCGTCGAGGGCAAATTCGAATGACTCCCTTCACTCCGCCTGCGGTTTGTCCGCATCCCTCGATCAGCACCGGCTGGCTTTGTCAGGACAACTACCTGCGACTGTCCTGCATCTTGTTGTGTGTAAACCATGGAATTAGTCCTGTAGTAAGTCTGCGCAGCCGGCGACAATCTTTGGCTCGGCGTTCGCAAAATAGCTGACGACGGAGACCAACCTTTTGTTCTGGACACCCAAAGACCAACGGTAACGCCGCTTCTCAGCCGGAGTGACGAAGTGATCTTTTGGCAGCCGGACCTGCAGAATGCCACGAGGGTTGAATGCTCCGTCTGTTGCAGACGCGGTGTTGTCAATTCCGCCATCGTCAGCTAATAAGCGATCTGCCGGTACAAACGACAGTGAGCGTATTCAAGACATGGCAAACATTATGTTGGCGAGTCCCTTATCTGGCATCGATTGATAAGGCAACTGCCATGCCAAATCGGTTCCTGTTTGAGTTCCAACTTGCAGTCGATGACTGAATGAATAGCCGAAGGCACTTTCGATTTGCTGTTGAGAAAAAACAGAACTGATTGGGAGAGAGAAGTGTCTCCGACGTGGCTAAACGGCACGGAACAGTGGGTGATGTGATTGCTGAATCGCGCGGTCAAGTGGAAGTTTTACCACTGTGCCATCAGTTCAATGCGACATCTGCCTGACCAAAACTTGATAAATGGCAAAGAGCAGGATCGGTACGACCGGCCACCCTATCCATGCCCTGAATGCCAGGTACTTCGGCAGTGGTTCTGCGACTTCGACGTCAAGCTGAACATGCGTTTTGTCCGATGCACCGACAATTGACACGTTCAATTCCCACCAACCCGACGAGCGTAGCTCAAATGTCTCTGCACGCAAGAGTTTGTTCGTCGCAGCTTCGGTTGTTGCGAGATGGTGAGATGCCGGGCCGCGATGACCGCGAGGCTTTGCGCTGATTGTGACTTGGATCTCCGACACCGGTTCCTGTGTGATGGCATTCTGAACCAGCACGCTGATGTCAACCGGACCCGCGCGTAACGGAGTTGGTGCCGTGAAGACGGTGATTTGATACTGCCCCTTCCGTTCAGACAGACGAACGGTCCCTCCATCCGCCTCTACCAAACGGGGAAACAGACACAGAAGTATGATTTTGAGCAGGCAAGGAATGAGTCGGTTGTGGCGTGATGCGCTCATTTTATCAATGTCCCTTTTATTTCTATGCCCCAAGGGTTCCTCGCATCTGCATTGGTTGAAAAATGATCCAAATACCCAATGCAAATAGCAGTGTGATCAGGACCGCCCACGGTGCAAATGCCCTCAAGGATTCGGACCATTTGGGAGACTGCACCAAGGCAATCCGATAACCCGTGAACAGCGACAAGAGTAGCCCGAAGTCAAGAAACAAGATCTCAAGGCGAAGCAGCGCGTCAACCACGGGGCGACAGCAAGCGCCGACCCAGGTCGGCACGCCCAACGCATCAAATCCGAGATCACGCATAAAACGCACTGCCGTAGGAACGACTGTGTCGTAGCTTGTCATGAAGTGAAAACTATAATGGGCCAGCCACATACCAAAGCCAATTGGAACCAATGCATAAGAAAATCGCATCGCCACGTCGAGCCATCTGGAATTCAGCCGACCCCATCGGCAGCTCACAACGGCAGCCGACCAGACCGTCAGCAGAGGCAATAGCAGCAAAGTGACCAGATAAAACAGGCTTGTCATCAGGAGCGGTGAGTGCAGACCGAGAAGACTGTCCAATTGGTCGCGCCACGCGACAACGGGAGCAACCATTCCAGCGGCGTTTGCGAACGCTCCGAAGACCAGGACTACAACGAGCACCGCAATGTCCAGACGCTTGCCGACTATCCCCACTCCCGAGCGTGGTGCTTCATGCCAGAGGTCCTTTCCAACGGGCCGTGTGAGCAGGCCGATATTTTGATGCGGACAGGCGTGAAGGCAATCCATGCAAAACGTACAGTCCATATTGCCAACCTTGAGAGGTTGGTAGAGATGCAATTCGCAACCGGGGATGCCATCACGGCCCCGAATGCAGTCGTGAGTCGTACATGACTCGCAAACCTTGGGCTCCGAGACCGTCACTTCCAAAGGAGATACTAGCGACTGCACGAAGTTGAATTGGCCAATGGGGCAGACGTATTTGCAGAAGGACGCATCGCGGAAGAATCCGTCGATGACAAAGGAGAGAGCGAAGTAACCGAGCGCGATCCACGCTGTCCACCACGGACTGTCCCACAGGCTGAACGCCTCATACGACCAAAGGAACAAAACAAGCAGGACGACCGCCAGCCATTTGCTTCGCAGCCACGGCGGCCAGTTGCGGCCGGCGGGGAGCCAGCGGCGCGCCAGAGTCCTTGGCAAAAGAAATGGACACGCCATGCAAGAGATGTTACCCACAGCCAACAAGCCAAGGATCAATATTCCTCGCCAGTGGATCCATGGCAGCACTCCTGCGAGGTTCATCGCGCTGATCTGCGGTCCACGCAATCCGTCAATGATCAGGATGCCTGCCAGCGCTGCCATCGGCAACTGGAGCGCCAATCTGGCATGGCGCCATTTCAGAAACTGACCCACAAACGGGACTCGCAACAAGTCGAAGCGACGTGTTCGGAACCGAGAGTCATGATTTGGGGAAGAGGATATTAACGGAAGCGTGATCTGCCGGACGCGCAACGCAGTCGCCTCTCTGTCCCCAATCAACTGGCTTCGAGATGCCAATTGTATTCCAGTCCCGGCGCCGCGGCCCTTGACGTTCAGTGCTGGAGTGCACAAGAGCTTGATCACGATTCCGAAAAGTGGCAAAAGAAAGGCAAGAGATCCCGGCACCCACATCAGGACGCCAGCCACTGATTGGTCCTGCTCGGCTGAGATGCCTCCCAGTCGCGGGACATTCAAGTAGTGCGGATAAAGGACCTTGCTGGAGAATGTCAAGAGGGCCGAAAGGACGGTGTTCTGCACGTCCGCCAAGATCAAGTAGGGCACCATCAGCCAAAGCGACCAACGCACGTGACTCGGATACGGTCGGATGACGGGAAACCAAAACAGCAACCCCGAGCCAAGGAAACAAACGTGCTGCACGTAATGCCAGTCACTGTTTCGTAGAGCAAGTTCATAGGAGGCCGATGCATGCCAGATCCAAGTCACTGCGACAAAGACAGAAAACGTCACGACCGGGTGAGTCAAGCGTACGATCCATGTCCGGAGCGCCGGAATGCGAAACAGCGGTGCAACCCAGTGAATCCGTATCTGTGGGGGTAAACCCCTCAGAATTGGCAACAGCGGCGTTCCGAGCCATAGTAAGGGCGGCGCGGCCATCATCAGCAACAGGTGCTGAATCATATGAACTTGCAGCAGCAGTGCTGCGAACGGTTCAATCGGCGAAGCCAGTGCCAGGAAAATGGCCAACAACCCTCCGAGAAAGGCGATGAGGCGACTGAGAGGCCACCGCTTTGGATTTCGAAGTCGCAGGTCCAACCAGCCGCGGAGGTAAACGCCCGCTGTCAGCCCGAGGCCTGCAAGAAGCCAAGGGTCGAACGGCCAAGAGCGTAGAAACGCCTCCGGTACCGAAGTCACCGCTTTACTCCTTTGTTTTGATGGAAGCCGTCACCATCTCGGCATTCGCCTGTTTCAGCCGCAAGTTGGTCAGAAATTCGACGAGAGCGGTCATCTCGTTTGGTCCGATTTGCGCACCGTAGGCAGGCATGTTTCCACCTCCCGGTGTCCCATTGCTGACCTGGTCAACCAGTTGATCGGCCGTCAAACGGTCGCCTACCAATGTTAAATCTGGCCCGCGCTGTCCACCGCTGCCCTTCAAAGCGTGGCAGTTTCGGCAGTTTTTGTTTTGGAAGACCAAAGCCCCTTGCAGCTGGCGTGGGCCGCAACTTCGAACAATCTCTACTGGGATTGGCTCGCCACTCCAGGCGGACATCTGCGGTGACCACGGTGCCGTGACGCCCTGATACGTCAACGTAGAAAGAACCATGAAAATCAGGCAGACGGCAATAATGGCCAGCGGTCGACGGGTGGGGGCTCGCTCGCCGCGATTCGATATGAACGGGACAAGGAATAGGCCCACTATCAGGATTACGGGAAACACGAGAATGATAAATGTCTCTGACTCGGGAGGACTTATCGAGAGCAGGCCAAACAGCCACAGAAACGGCCATTCAGGGCGAGGATTTGCGCCACCTAATATCGGATTGGGAGGCGCAGTGGGTCCCTTCGGTCCCCACACCGCGGCAAGGGCAACCACCACGATGACGACAAGGGCGGAAAAGAAAACGTCTTTTTGCATCGCTTCGCCGAGGAAAGGGACGCCTGTCTTCAACTCCTGTTCATACTCGGCGTCATAAGTCGTCGGATTGACAGTCTGGCCAGGGATTGGCGGAGCGCTGATCCCCTTTTTGATGACCAGCCAAAGGTGAAGAGCCAGAGAAAGCAACAGCAACGCTGGGATGACGAAAACGTGCAGCGTAAAGAAGCGACTCAGGGAATTCCCACCGATCACGGGACCGCCCAAGAGAAGCGTCACAATCCAAGGCCCCGCAACAGGAACTCGTCCCGCCATCGAACCAGCGACTGCCAGGCCCCAATATGCGTCGGGATCCCAGCGAAGAATCTGTCCAGAGAAGAACATACCGAGCGTGAGCAGGAGAAGAAAAACACCGATAACCCAAGTCAGTTCGCGGGGATACTTATAGGCTCCATGCAGAAAGACCTGCGCCATATGCACCAGCAGCAGAACGACCATGCCAGACCTGGCGTAATAGTGCAGTGCGCGCAAGAACCAGCCGAGCGGCTGCTCGTAATTCAAAAAGAGTAGACTTTCATATGCCTGGTCGGCGGCCGGAACGTACACCAATGCCAGGCCGACGCCAGTTACGATCTGGATCATCAGCAAAGTGATCGCCGCGCTTCCGAATATGTACCACCACCCCATTGGTCCGGCGACTGCCTTGGGAATCGGATGAACTAGCATCGGCCACAGGCTGTCGCTTAAGCACAGTCTTGCTTCCAACCATGTTCCAACCACGCGCAACAAATGCCTCATGTGGGACTCCTCGAAATAACCTCTGTCTTCATCTCGTTGGTGAGGGAAGGAACGTTCTGATGCGTTCGCCTCACGCCTCCAAAGAATCTTGCAAAGTCGGATAGTGGGGGGCTTGGACCTCAAGTCGCCCTTTGTTTACTCGCCACGCGCAACGGAAAAGGCCTCTTGGCGGTGGACCCGAGGCCCGTTCACCGTTTGCATGGTAGACGCCGCCATGGCACGGACACATGAATAGACCCGACTCTGGAAACCACGAAACCGGGCAACCTAAGTGGGCGCAATTGACTGCGAAGACTTGGAATTGAACATTGCCTTGGCCGTTTTTCCCCAGGTTGCGAACGTAGACGCCCGTGAGAGCCGTGATACCATCCCAAGGCTGACGCAAAGGATTTTCAAAGGACTTCAGTCGTGTTTCGTTGACTGGAAACCGATCGACTTCTTCGAGCGTTACCCAGTGGACTTCTCGCTTACGCACCCCGAAGAAATAGCCGACGAGTGGTATTCCCAATAGCGCGGCAGCGGCAGCGGAAACCCCAATGGTTAGCCATTGAAAAAAAGAACGCCGCTTGAGCGGTGTCTGCGAAGTGATTGATTCATTTGTCATCGGTCGATCCTTGGGCTCGATTGTCATTTTCTCTTATCTGCCGCCACGAGGCCAAAAGCGCAACCACGTCCGTGACGTCCTGGTCGGTCAATACCTTGAAATGTGGGTTTCCGGGGCGTGGTTCGGCAAAGTTTGGCATACCGAGGTCAGGTCGTCCCGTAATCGCGTAGCGGCGCAGCCCCTGATCACTGATAAGGTTTAGTACCACTGAATCATTAATGGTGTGGATTGTCGCGTTTCCCTTAGTGATGCCTCGACCATTATCCCCATGACATGTCACGCACGACCGGGCGTAAACTTTTGCTCCCGCGAGAACGTTGCCTGTCTCGCCGCCATTTGCGCTGGTCGACGGTGCCCAGTAAGGCGGGACGCCGCGCGGCGGGTCGCTGGATAGTCCCCACGTTGGGGAAATGCCGTTCTCATCCGCCATGACAACCGTCTTGGAAAGGTTTCCGTCCTGTGTCGAAATGATTCGATAGGGGATTCCCTTAATTTCATGTACCAACACTTGGATTTGCGTCGATGTCAATGTCCCGCCATTTTCGTTGCTGAATGCGGGCATCAATGTATTCTGCCTTCCTTTTGTCAGGATTGTTTCGAGTTCCTCTTTTGGGACAATCGCCTGAAAAATCGCATCACGGAGTGGGGGGGCCGGCCCGAGATTGCCACCGGCACCATGGCACCCTGCACAGTTCTGTCCATAAAGAACTTTGAAATCGACAATCTGATCCGCCGGTATCGGACGGTTCGCAGGATTCGGTTGACCCGGGAAACTGCATCCAACAGGCAAGAGGCATATCAACACCAGTAACCTGAGTCCCGTGATTCGCCGGCCCGATCGTGCCCTGTCAAACATGCCCACGGCCATGTGGTGCTCACTTTCTATGGCTGCACGTCCCGACCTGGGCCGATTCCGGCTGGTGGAACTGGAATCTTTTCCGATCGACTGACAACGAGGGATGCGACAATGCCAAACACGAACTGCGAGAGAATAAACCAGGGCCAGTCCACTCGTGCCTGCAAAAGGGGATTTGCAACTCCCATCAGACTATGCGTGACGCCTGTCCAGAATAATGGAAAAATGATACCTCCCCACGCGAACGATCCGGGAATCTTCGACCGAGGAAGGCTTGGAAGCATAGGCAGCAACACTCCGTACAATAGACCGAAGACCACGGAGATTGTCGCGTGGATGATCGTTCCTGTAACGAACATCAGCAGGCTGAATTGTTCCAACTGCGCATCCGTTAGCGTTCCGATGTCTGGAAGGACCATTCCGGCCAGAAGATTGATCGGATACCAAATCCCGCGTCCACTGATTAAGCCGTAAAGGAGTGCAGGGATCGGCATCACGAGCCCGCCGACGATGCCGCCTTTGACACCGGCCGAAATCGGATGAACGGCTTCCGGTAGACGCGCACGGAAACCGGGCAAGCCTGGTCGCAGTTGCTCAACCTGGTGGAGTTCCGCTTTCACAGGCTCAGGTTGCAGCGAAGCGTCGAATGGTTCGAGGCAATGTCCGCGGCCAGGTAACAACTCACTGACCCACATGGTCAGGCTTGCAATCAGCATGGCCATCCCCGTAACCGCGAACCCGACTCCAAAGATTGCACCAGCGGCCATCAAAATCAGGCCGAGCGCCAATATCATCGGAGCGATGGTCGGTCGAGGCATCTCGACGGCGGTTTGTTCGAGATTGCTATCTAATTCTCGAATCGGTTCACGCTGGGTTGACATGGGAATGTCCTGACTGCTGATTGATCGAAACTGTCACCGTCCCGCGACGTAGACCACTGCGAATACGACGAGCCACACGCAGTCGACAAAGTGCCAGTACCAGGAGACGAGTTCGACCGCAGCTTTGCTCGCAGACGTCAAAAGCTGGCTCAGCGTCATGCCGAGCACCGTGAGCATGACAATGACACCAACCGAAACATGCAGGGCGTGAAAACCAACGAGGGTGTAGTAAGTGCTCCCAAACAGGTTACGACTTATCGTCAGATGATGTACGACGATTAACTCACGCCATTCGTAAGCGGTACCAGCCAAAAAGATGATGCCGAGCACGATGGTGGCTGACCACCATTTGAGAAAATCCTCGCCTTTGCCAAGGTTTTGCGACTTTGTTGCGAGGTGAACTGTCGCACTGCTCGCCAGCAGGCAGAGCGTCGTACCAATCACCAACGGAACTGACAGGATCGACGGCGTCGGACCAGACCGGTCCGCCCCAAGGAATGACAGATAAACAACTATCAGAGTGCTGAAAAACGCCACCTCTGATACCAAGAAGCTGAGCATTCCCCACTGAGCGGGACTGAAGCCGACTTCTGGTATTATCGGAGGAGGCAACGGCAGGGGACGTTCATCGTCCAACGGCTGCGCACTATAATTGACATAAGTCATATTCTGGCCACCTTTACTCATACTTCCAGTCAGGGTCATCCGGATGGGCTAAATCCCATAGCGGTCGCCGACTATGTACGATTGGGAGCGTTTCGAAGTTATAAACTGGCGGTGGAGAAGTCGTCGCCCACTCGAGAGTCCATGCATTCCAGGGATTATCGCCCGCAGGCTTGCCCCACCAGGCAGACGCGATCAGGTTGTAAACAAAAAGGACAAAGCTCGGTGCCTGAATGATCGCTCCAACTGTGGACAGTTGATTCCACAATTCCCAGCCCATTCCTGGTTCGTAAGTATAGATTCGACGGGGCATACCCAGCATCCCTGCGACGTGCATCGGGCCAAATGTCAGGATAAAGCCAATGTAAAGCAACCAGAATTGCCAGGCGGCGATTCGCTCCGAAAGCATGCGACCCGTCACCTTGGGATACCAGTAATGGATACCAGCAAAGGTGCCGAACAATGTTCCACCGATGAGCACCCAATGGAAGTGACCGACCACGAAATAGCTGTCAGTAAGCTGAAAATCGAAAGGAACAATGGCCAGCATGATGCCTGTCAGACCACCGATCACAAACATCGACAAGAAACCGATCGCGAAGAGCATCGGCGAAGCCAGATAGATTCGTCCACCGTACATCGTGGCGAGCCAGTTGAATAACTTGATCCCTGTGGGAATTGAAACCAGCAGACTCGCCACCGCGAAGTAAAGGTCCAGCACTCGGCTCATGCCGATCGTAAACATGTGATGTGCCCAAACCCCCATGCTGATAAATGCGATGGCGGCGGTGGCTGCGGCCATAAATTCGTAGCCGAACAGCACCTTGCGAGAGAAGACTGGAATGATCTCGGAAATCATGCCAAATACTGGCAGAATCAGGATGTAAACCTCGGGGTGTCCGAAGAACCAAAAGAGATGCTGCCAGAGGACGGCAGAACCGCCATTCTGAACGTCGAAAAAATGTGTTCCCAGATTTCTGTCGAGCAAAACCATCACCAAAGAAGCCGTGAGTGGCGGCATGGCAAAAAGAAGAAGAACCGAAGTCCACAACATCGTCCACGCGAAGAATGGAATCTTGCGGAGTGTCATTCCAGGAGAACGCATTCCCAGGATCGACGCGATGAAATTGATCCCTGCAGTCAACGTACCAACCCCGCTGACGAGAAGACCCAGTGCCCAAAAATCAGTGGCTGAACCGCGGGAAAACGTCCGCTCGGTCAATGGTGCATAGGCGAACCAACCTATTGTCGGGGCACCGCCCGCAACAAAGCTGAAATAGACGAGTAGCCCACCGAACAGAGTCGCCCAGAAACCAAACGCATTCAGCCGGGGGAAGGCCATGTCCCTCGCCCCGATCATTAGCGGCACAAGGTAGTTTCCAATGCCGATCAAGATTGGCATCCCCACGAAGAAGACCATCGTCGTGCCATGCATCGTAAAAAGTCCATTGAACGTATCAGGCTGGACCAGAGTGGAACGCGGATACATCAGTTGCAGCCGGATGATCAGCGCCTCGCAGCCGCCGATAACTAGAAATACCACTGCCATCACGATGTAAAGGACGCCGATTTTTTTGTGATCGACAGTCGTTAACCACGCGTCGAGAACCGGAGTCGATTGCGGTGACTCCTGCTTTTGAATTACTTCGCGCTCTTGCTCAATGATGGACATACCCGACTCCAGAGATAGTTGCGGTGTATTCGGGCTATTTGAGTGTCAACAGGTAATCGATCAACTGATCGCGATCATGATCGGTGAGGCCGAAGGCTGGCATCAGGCAGCTTGGTTTTACCTTTTGGGGGTCGGTCACCCATCCGCGAAGAGTTTCAGGACTATTCGCTGTCATCCCCGAAGCGAGAGTCTTACGGCTCATCAAGTGTGTCAGGTCAGGCCCAAAGGTTCCCACAGCAGAAGTCCCGCGCACCCGGTGACAGTTGACGCACGACTGTGAAAGGAACGCCCCTTTTCCCTGGGCCACTTGAGGATCGTCAACCGCAATATCCTGCTCGTGTGCCAGCCACTTCTCAAATTCGTCGACTGGCTCGGCGACGACGCGAATCATCATGTTGGCATGCTGCGCACCGCAATACTCGGCACACTGTCCCAGAAACAGTCCGGGCTGGGACGGTTGCAGGTAAACATAATTCGTGCGCCCCGGGATGCAATCCGTTTTTCCAGCAAGCCGCGGCACCCAGAAACTGTGACACACATCAGCAGATTTCAGCGCAAGGTGGACCGGACGTTTTTTATCTTTTTGGCCGACCGGAATATGTAACTCGTTACTCGTGGTGAATCCGAGTTTCTTTCCGTCATAGATTTCGTAGGTGTATTCCCACCACCACTGACGGCCGACCACTGTCACGAACAAGGCATTGTCATCGGATTGTGGCTTGGGCGGGTCTGTTTCCACTTCCCACAAAGCTCGCGTTGTGACAAGTACCAAAATGAATACGATCAGTGCGGGAGCCGCGGTCCAAGCGATTTCGATGGGCTTACTTCCATAAACCTGAGGGGGCTCCATACCTTTCTCGGAGCTGCGACCGAAATTCAGCAGGCAATAACACAGAACGCCCTCGACGATTACAAAGATCACGCCGCAAATCGCGAGGACAAGCATTGATAGATTTCGAATTGACTCGGCCGACGGCGATGCCGGGTCGAATATCGACAGATTTTTGGCTCCCTCGCTCGCAAGAACCAGTAACGTATTCATGTTTCATGTCCCATTAAATAGTGTTGCGTCCAGCACGAAGAGGAGGAGCAAACCGGGCAGGAACAGCAACGACGTTCGGAACACTTGACGGGCATGATCGGTAGACGGTTTACGAGCGAATACCAGAACTGCGTTGAGAAAGAAGACGCCCAAGAGTGAAGTTCCCAGGCCCGAGATCCAGCTGCCGTGACCGAGGACGAAATGCATCAGGCAAGCGAGTAGCAGCAGGAAAGTGTACCGGGTCATTTGGCGCCCTGTCTGGACACCGTCCGGATCGAAGACGGGAAGCACATAGAGTCCAGCGCGGGCATACTCGTCGCGATAAATCCAGGCGATCGCCAGGAAGTGGGGAATCTGCCAGAGAAAGAGGATCAGAAACAACACGAGCGCCCCGCCGTCCAACTGATGAGCAGCCGCAGCCCACCCGATCAATGGCAGCAACGCACCTGGAATCGCACCAATCAGCGTGCTGAGCGTCGTCTGTCGTTTCAACGGTGTGTAGATGAAAACGTAACCGACGAGCGCGAGTGAACAGAGTGCAGCCGCCAGAATCTGGTTGCCCGACAGCAGGCATACCAGACCGCCTCCGCAGAGTGTGCATCCCAACGCCATCGCGCTGATTGGCCGGATTCGTCCGGCCGGCAGCGGTCGGTTCGCAGTTCGTGGCATTAACGCATCGCTTTGTCGCTCGAACACCTGATTGAGCGCGCTCGCCCCGGCAAATGCCAGAGCGGTGCCCACCATTGCGCATGCAAACCCACTCCAGTCTGGTTCCCAACCTCTCGCGATCAGCCAACCTGAACCGACCGTGACGAGCGCCATGAGCCCTAAGCCCGGTCGTACCATCTGGAGGAAATCGCTCGCTCTGATCAACGCCAGAGAAGGCGAGTACGGTAATGCCGCTGCAATTTTCATACACGCTCTCCACGCGTTGATGACGCTGATTTAGCTCCACATTCCCCGAACGATCTCAGGAGATCTGACAAAACCGGGACAGCGACAGTCGCAATCGTCGTGCCACTGAAGCACAGTCCCAACTTCGGGCAGAGAGAAAAATGACAATGAGCGTACGAAACGCTTTCGTCATGCTTCGTGTGGGAAAGGAGCCACAACGAATGACTCGGGGGAAAAGTCGAATCGGTCCAGGAAGGACGTCGGATGGCGACGTCGTGTCAGTCGAGTGGTACTTATTCTACCTGTCGAGTTGGAACATGTGCCATCAGGGGGGTGGCAGTCGACCGCCCCTCAGACGTGTCTTACCACGTCATTTCTGACAAACATCGCCGTAACCAGCAGGCCGGCCCCGCCCACGAACAGGCTCAAGAATCGCAATCCGCTCTGGATGCCCCTGGCAGCAGCTTGTTCATGGATTGCGGTACCCATTACGGTCGACGTCATCTGTGACAGTTCATTCGAGTTCACGCCGCGCTGGCGATAATAATCAGCCACGCGAGCTGCGGCGATTTCCATTTCCGGGCGGTTTTCCCTCAAGTTCATTCGCTGCGCGTCGAAAGCCCGATCCGTCCACTCGGAAACGATTGTGCTTGTCATGGTTGGGATGATCACTATTGGAGTGATCAGGAAGACGACCGCAACCGCGCCACCATACAGGGAATCGCGGCGGTCGAGTCCCTCGACTTCGTCCTGAAGAAATGAGGGGGGCAAGAGTCCCAGGAAGAGACCCCAACAGCCAATCATCAAAGCCACATGTTCCTTGCTCGTGAAGTTGTCCACTGAAGACATCCACCAAAGGCTCGCAGCGCATCCAACAACGCCGACGAACAGCCAGAAGTGTCGAAGCTCGCGGCGGCGAAACCGGGTCGTCAAGAAGGTCGATGTTGCCATCGTCAATGTGGCAGGCGCTAAAACCCAACCGCCAACTTCGCGGGGGTAGTCACGTAGCGAGACGCAGTATTTCGCCATGATGGTCAGCACCGCCAACATCTGTAACAACATCAGCATTCGCACACACATCGCGAGAACGTAGACCCGAACGCGGATCATCCGCCTGAAATGTTCGCTGGCAGCCAAGCCAGAACCGACCCATGCGATTTGTGCGAAAGGCAAGACTAAGGCGAGCAGGACAATCGTCATGAATGCGTTGGATGTCCCACCGCCCCACTTTCGATACCAACCGAAGGTAAAAGCAAGGCTCACGATCCAAGCGACGAAAAGAGTGACGCCGACCCAGTCGATAGGCAAACGCAATGGTTGGGGAGGGCGATCAGGTTTGACGAATCGCAGCACGAGTGGAAATGCCGCCAGCGCGATCGGTATGTTCACCCAGAAGATCCAGCGCCATGACAGTGAATCGTTGATGAGCGCCGTCAGCAACGGCGTCGTGGGTCGCGTTGCGTATGCCACCACGCCGTAGAAGCCAATCGCCACAATCACCGTTCGGTCGAATTGGCGGTAAAGCAGCGCACGACAAATCACAATGACCATGCCCTTGCCAATCCCTTCCACGAGCTTTGCGACCGACAATGTCGGGACGTCCGTCGCCGCACCACACAGAAGGTTGCCCACCGCAAACCAGGCGACGCCAACCAGAAGAGTGTCTCGTCCGCCGTAACGTGCCATTGCCCAGATACCGGCAAATACTCCATAGATCGTGGCGATTCCCCAACAGACGTTGGTCCAAATCATGGCGTAGTGCTCACCCTCGATTCCTTTTCGGATGACATCGTCGGTGACGTCGGTCAGAACGAGAGTCTGGTAGACCGTGCCCAGAATTGGAACAAGAGCGATTGCCGCGTGCCAAGGCCCATCGAGAGTTGGAATTGCGACCGGTCGGAAATCGTGCGGAGGCGAATTCGAACTCGTACTTTCGGTTGCAGCACTCATGATTGGAGATTGTTTTCAGAGTAATCGATCAGTCGTGATGGTTATATCGATATTCGATCTGGGCCATTTCTTTGGCGGTCTGCTTTGCCCACGCGACGTCACTTCCACCATGGGTGATGATCACCTTGGCCGATAATCCGGCTTGCAAAAGCTCTTTCCGTTGACCCATCTCAATCCAGATCCGAACAGGGACACGCTGCACAACTTTTGTGAACTCTCCTGCAACGACGTTCCGCGGCATCAAGGCAAACTGTGCGCCAGTCGACTTATTGATCCAAACAACTCTGCCACGGAATGGGCGGTCGAAGGCATCGAGCCGCAACTCGACCGGGCTTCCCGGTACCACGCCATCAAGCCTCGTTTCCTCGAGGTTGGCAGTGACATAAAGCAGATCCTGATCGTACATGCTCAAGATCGGTACGCCAGCAGAAACAAAGTCGCCGAGACTGCGATAGCGTTTGACGACCACACCCGAAAAAGGAGCCCGGATCTGGGTGAATTGGAGCTGGTGTTCTGCCGATTCCAGAGCGATTTTAGTGTCCTTTACCGCTTCCCTTTTTACTTCGACCATCAGCTCAAGCTCCCGAATCTGGTCGTAACCAGTCTCAGCAAGATCAAGTGATGTCTTCGCCTTCGCAACGAGCGTTCGGACAACGTCGAGATCACGTTTACTGACTTCAATTCGGGTCCGATTTGCTTCAGCTTTAGCGAGCCGTGCTTCGGCCAGTCGCTCCTCTGCTTTGGCCGCATCATGCG
>Ga0206876_1075_pt1 | contig 28812 bp, 30 predicted proteins | sample Alteio_BWOrgCont_10_FD_152619 | JGI IMG/M metagenome (GOLD analysis project Ga0206876, IMG submission 152619) | Enriched cells from forest soil in Barre Woods Harvard Forest LTER site, Petersham, Massachusetts, United States -... | ecosystem: Environmental > Terrestrial > Soil > Temperate forest >...
TACGATCTTTTCAGGCGAGTGGAAATACCTGTGGCCGAACAAGCGTTCCTTTAAGCAAGCGTGGCAGGTGCTGCTGCACGACCTGCGGATAAGTAAAGTTAAGCCACCACAAACCAAATACAACGCTGCGCAACGCGTGACCTATTCATCTATAATAGTTATGGGTTTGGGTTCCTTGCTTACCGGTATTGCAATATATAAACCAACGCAGTTCAGCTGGCTGTGTACCATGTTGGGTGGTTATACTTTTGCACGGGTTCTGCATTTTGCACTTACCATCGGTTACGTGCTATTCTTTCTTATTCATATTATACAGGTAATTATTGCGGGTTGGAATAACTTCAGGGCTATGGTGACGGGCTTTGAAGTGGAAACCATTAAACCTATACCTGTTGAAGAACCTGATACAACTGAAGAAAAACCTCCTGTTACATGAACACCGATAAAAATATGACCGACGAAGAAGCAAAGCGCTTCATACGAAAACGAACTATCGTGTCCTTCTCTGTGTTCTTTATTGGTATAGTGCTTGCTGTGCTAGCATGGAATTGGTTGAGAAGCGGAAAGGATGACAATGGTATATCATCGCACCTGCGCACGGTGCTGAATGCTGATGAGAAAGTGAATAATGCAATATTCAGTGAAAAGCATCTGGAAAAAGAATATCCGGTAAGTAAGGCGGATAAGGATGTGCGTGTGAATGGCGATGTGGGCATGGGCGATAACTTCGATCCATCGAAATGGAACCTGACCATTATACGTCACCCCGATTGCAAGTTGCCTGATTCAGTGATGCACCTTGGCATAAATGATGTGCGTGCATTCCCTAAGAAAAGCATGACCTTTCAGTTTAAATGTATTGAAGGCTGGAGCCAGATAAGCTGGTGGGGAGGTACAAAGCTGTCGGACTTTTTGAAGAAGTATCGTTTGGGTACACACAGCGGCCGTGCACCCGATTCACTTCACCCTGAGGATATGTACAAATACATTGGCTTTATGACACCCGATAGCGCTTACTATGTAGGTATTGATATGAAAAGTGCCATACACCCGCAAACCTTACTCTGTTACGAAATGAATGGAGATACCTTGCCAATGGAACAGGGTTTTCCGCTCAGGTTAATTATACCCATTAAGTATGGAGTGAAGAATATTAAACGTATAGCCTATATGTATTTTTCTGATACCCGCCCGCCTGATTACTGGTACGAAAGAGGGTATGAATACGATGCCGCATTATAATTTGTATTATGAATATTACCATACTCGACGACTATTTCGATACCCTTCGCACCTTACCTTGTTTTAAAAAATTAGAAGGGCATACAGTTACAATTTGGAATGACCATGTGCAGGACACCGATGCGCTTGCCGATAGGCTAAAAGACACAGAAGCATTGGTGCTGATACGTGAACGCACGCAGATACGAAAACCCTTGCTTGAAAAATTGCCTAAGCTGAAACTGATAAGCCAGCGGAGTGTGTACCCACACATTGATGTTGATGCGTGTACAAAACAAGGCGTAATATTATCATCTGATCAGCACCTCGGTACACCATCGTACGCAGCAGCAGAATTAACCTGGGCCCTTGTACTTGCTGCTGTAAGGCAATTACCGCAACAAATGAACGCACTAAAAGCAGGTAAGTGGCAAATTGGAGTAGGCTCTACCTTGCGGGGTAAAACATTGGGTATATATGGGTATGGCAGAATAGGCGCAACTGTTGCCGGGTATGGTAAGGCTTTTGGTATGAATATTTTGGTGTGGGCCCGTGAAGCATCATTGGCACGAGCAAAAGCTGATGGATACGAAACAGCAAAAAGCAAAACAGATTTTTTTGAACGTTCTGATGTGTTGTCGCTGCATATGCGTTTGGTAGATGCTACGCGAAATATAGTTACTGCAGATGACCTTGCACATATGAAACCAACTGCTGTATTGGTAAATACCAGTCGTGCCCCATTGATCGAGGCAGGCGCATTGGTAAGCGCGCTTAAAGCAGGCAGGCCCGGTATGGCAGCAGTTGACGTATATGAAAAGGAACCGCTGCTAGATGTAAATGACCCTTTACTGAAACAGGATAATGTAATATGTACACCACATATCGGTTATGTATCGCGTGATGAATATGAAATTCAATTCTCGGATATCTTCGATCAGGTGGTGGCCTACACTAATGGCAAACCTATTAATGTAATTAATACGGAAGTGCTGAAGAAGTAGGTTACATTGTAATGAACAGGGCCACTGCGGCAACCGTCATTACAATAAGTGTTATCCAACCCAAAATGTTCGATATAGGTTTGTTTGTGAACTCACCCATTATTTTTTTGTTGTTACATATATGCATAATAACAGCTATAAGTACCGGTGCCGTTACGCCATAGGCAATAGCAGTAAATATCAATGCTTTTATGGGGCTTATGCCAATAAGGTTAATAAGGAAGCCAAGCACAATTGATACAATGAGTATGGCGTAAAACCCTTTTGCTTCATGCCATTTTTTGTTCAGCCCTTGTTTCCAGTTAAATGTTTCGGCCAGCATATATGATACGGAGCCGGCCAATACCGGAATGGCTAAAAGCCCTGTACCAATAACACCTATAGCAAATAACAGGTAGGCTGAATTACCGGCTAATGGTTTCAATGCCGATGCAGCCTGGTCAACCGTTGTTATGTTTTTTATTCCACCCCGAAACAAAACAGAACCTGTTGTAAGTATAATAAAGAACATTACCAGGTTTGAGAAGAACATACCAATATTCACATCTATCTTCATCTCTGACAAGGCTTGTTTATCTGTCAGTGGTTGTTTATCTATCATTACCACATTTTGTTTGTCTTCTTTTTCTTCACCTTCCATTGATGCCTGCCAAAAGAAAAGATAGGGCGATATGGTGGTGCCGAGAATGGCAACCAGTATAGCAATGAAGTCTTTATTGAACTCTATATGCGGAATGAAGGTAGCTTTAATTACTGCCCAGGTGTCTTGCTTTGTAAGAAAAGGAACGATTGCATACACCATAAGCACCAGGCACAACCATTTCAGCACATCGGCAATTTTGCGGTAGGGTAACCATATAAGGCAAATAATTAGCAATGCAGAAAAGAATGTAGAGAAAATTACACTGTCAACAGAAGGGCAGAGTAGGTTGGCAACCGCACCCATTCCGGCAATATCAGACCCAATGTTCAATACAATGGCAGGAAAGGAAACAAGCAATACTATATAAAGTAAAGGTTTAGAATAGTATTGCTTAAGTGTTTTGGTAAGTCCGCCACCTGTAACCATGCCAACACGTGCACACATACCCTGTATGGCTGCCATCATAGGAAATGATATAAGGGCCGTCCATAGTGTGGCAAGTCCAAATGCTGCACCTGCCTGCGAATAGGTGGCAATGCCTGAAGGATCATCATCACTGGCGCCGGTAACAAAGCCGGGTCCTAGCGATTGCCATATTCTTTTTGCCTTACTTGTTTTTCCTATCTTCATATTCCGCTAGTGCATGGTAATATTACATAAAATAAAAAGCCCCGCAAAACTGCGAGGCTTTTTATAAGAGCTAAAATGAGTTAAAAGCTAAAAGCAATACCTGCAGAGGCTGTTACCATTGAAAAGGTCATGTTATGGTTCGACTGGTCGGTACCTGTACCTAAATATGTTGTAGTGGAAGAAAGCGGAGTATAATCGAATGCAGGAGAGAAGATTCCGATATAGCTAACATCAAGCAACAGGCCAACGTTGCCACCAAAACTGAATTTTACACCCAGGCCTGCATTATAACCAAAGGTGCTTAAGCTCGGGCCTGTACTTGTTGTTGTTCCTCCGGAATAGGTTTCGGTTATAGTAGGATAATTTGCTGTAACCAGGCCAACCACAGCATGTACGTTTACGCTTAATGCACCTGCCGGGAATGAAAGAGCTGGGCCCGCCATATACTGGCCTATGAAATAGCTTGGTGCAGTTATAGTAGCACCACCATGTGGGTAGTATAAAGAATTAGCGGTTGCAGCATCGAACGAATTTAAGTTGCCGCCGAGTATTGCCTCAAGGCCAAAAGGGCCGGCTATTAAATAAGTAGCCGATACGTCAAAGTGTATGCCTGTTTTGGCAAAGCCATTGTGTATGGATGAAGTGCTGTTTATGGCACTGTCTTTTTTAGCGGTACCAAACTCGCTCATAGGTAATGCGGCACCAACTGATATGCCTAGTGTGAATTTGCTGCCACCACCACCTCCGCTATGTCCGCCAAAATGATGCGAAGTAAGGCTTTCATCGCCAGCTTTAACTAATAATACAGAACAAATTGCTGCTGCAAGTAAAATGTGTTTTTTCATTGTTAATTGAATTATCGGGGGTTAATAGCCAGGTTTATTACCGTAATATTAGTAAAATAAAAAAGCCCCGCAAAATTGCGAGGCTTTTTCAGTAAAAAAATATTGCTTACAAATTGAAAGCGATACCTACAGTAGCTGTAAAAATACCAACGTTCATAATTGCTTTATGCCCGTTGTTTGTAGTTGTTAAGGTTGATGAACCATAATTTTGAACATATGTATAACCTGTATAGGTTTCAGTTGCACCTGTGTAACCAAGGTCTACAAGCAAGCCCATTTTTTCATTGAAATTATACTTGATACCTGCACCAAAGTTATAACCAAAACCACTGGTGCTTGGTTGGGAAGAAACAACGCTTCCACCGCTAAAGGTAGTAGTTACTGTTGGCGCATTAGCGGTAACTAAACCAACTAAGGCATGAATATTTATTTTCAGGCTGCTTTGTCCTAATGAAAGGCAAGGGCCTACTAAATATTCACCAATATAATAACTTGTACCTGTAGCTGATTCGCCTGAAGGATACTTGTTAACTGAAGTATAGGTAGGGCCATCAAACGAGTTCATGTTACCGCCGATAGATACCATTACACCTAATGGGCCTGCAAAAATATAGCTTGCAGAAGCATTAAAGTGAAAACCTGTATTTGCAAAGCCATGCGCTTTGTTTGAGTCAGCTGCAACTGTATCGCGTGTTTTATTCCCTAAGTCACCCATAGGAATACCAGCACCAACAGAAATACCAATTGTAAGTTTGCTGTCGCCTCCGCCACCATGCCCGTTAACGGTAAGGTCGCCTGCTTTAAGCATAAATGCTGTACATACGGCTGCTAAAAGTAAAATGTGTTTTTTCATTGTTTTGGGTTTGAGATTAATTGTTGTACACAAAAATATAATAATTATTGGACTACATCATTTAGCTATGTTTTTCAACGTACTTTTGCGCTGCTTTAATAAGAAGTTTACAACAAAGGTTATGGTTAGAGTACTGAAAATAATTGTAATAAGTATTGCTTCCTTGCTTATAGGTACATTCCTGCTGGGAATAGTAGCATTAATAGTTTTTTGCCTGTATAATTTCGTGAGGGGAGCCTTACGATAGCCGAAGAGGTGATGAGCAGAAACTAAAAGGGAGAAGGACCCCATACCTCCCCCCATTCTAGAGCGTAGTCGCCATAAGTTTTCACCCGACAAACCACAACCTCATCAATATTATTTTCTGTATTCAGGTGTATTGTTGTTAGGGGCAATACATCCCGTATCCTTCTTCTAAATAACAAAGTAACAATACCCTACTGGTATAAAATATGATTTAAGTCAGTTTTCGGGTATTACAGAATGAATCCCTTGCCTTTCAGCCAATTTTGTTGGAAGATAAATAGATATTTAATACGCTTAACGGTGCGCTTCCAATTCAATTTTTTGTTTGTTGCCGATGGTTATAGCCGACCCGTCTGCAAGAAACACCGATGCCGGTTTTGTTTTATTCAGGCAGGCAAAATCTTTACCAAAATTCTTTTCGAAATTGCAGTTAACATCAGAATAATGTACTTTATGTATTCTCCAGTTTGAATGCTCTATATTATATTCAGTTGTGGTGTTTTTTTTGCCTTTGCTATATACCCAGCCACGTTCACTTATAAATTGTTCTTCAGTCTTTTGTTTCGGAAAATAAGAAACTCCGCTTGCAGTTACTGAAATCCAGTCCCAGTCGGTTGTTCTTCTCCACATATATTCAATGCTTACCTTATCTTCAGTAGGGTTCGACCATAAATGTCGTGTGTCACAGCCTTCGTGGTTTTCGCCAAAAATTTTATTGGCTACCAGTGCACTTAGCTTTCTGGTTGCTATTTCTTTAACAAGCACAACACCCTGTTTCATGGTGCCATCGGGGCTTACGTGACGAACATAAAAACGCAGGTTTATTTCTTCAAAGGTACGGCGGTAAGGTACTATAACACCTTTTACCTTACTGTCTTTAACCAATAGGCCAACCAGGCTAACATAATGCTTGCCATTAAAAGTATCTAATTCAGTATGTGCGGGCAAATAACCAGCTAAAACTTCAGGATCAATTTCATAGTTGATCATAATAAGGTTTCGCCATTCACCCTTCAAAAAAATTGAAGTACTCATAACATCCTGTAAAATGTTGTTTCTTTTGGGAATCCCTAACAAAGGTCGTATTAATTCATTAAGGTTACATTACCAAATCAATAAGGATAAGCCTATTGCTTGATTTACAGGGGGAAATTTTATTTGTAAGGTAAAGAGGAAGCTTATTCGTCAGCGTTTATTTGCATATCGAACAACTTATTGGTATCAAGGTCATACTTAATATTCCAATAGCTTGCACTGCCGCCCTGCACCATCATCATTTGTTTCAGCCAATCTTTCACATATTTATTATCGTCCCAAAAAAGGTTGATATACAGTATTTTATGTCCATTGGTGCCTGTATAACCAAAATATTGCCTTTTATACTTCTTCAGGTGGCGATTAATATCGGCTATTCTTTTTGTACTATCGCGTTGCAACAGCAATTGTTCAAGCAAGGCATGCTCAGCTTTATCAATATCTGAAAAATCAGGTGAAAAACGCTTGCCGGCTTGTGCATAATCGTTATTGGCCTTTGGAAATATGGCACAGTCGTAGTCTTTGGTACTATAATGCCAGGCTTCAGTAGAGTCTTTTACCTGCGCAAAAAGGCCCGAGGACACTATTAAAAATACAATTACAAGTACATTTTTTTTCATTCTGTAGTAATGAATCTATTTAAGCGACAAGATTATCCTAACAAAAATATAATTTGTTTGCAATATCGGGCCATAATTCTTTGAAAAAGAGGTTTTTTTAGCGTTTTTGAATGGAATACTACTTCTTTACAGCCTGTTCAGGCTCAATAAGTATTTCAACGCTGTGCCAGCTTCGAACGGGCACTGTATCAACCATTGCCGGTTGCCATTTGTTGTACTGTTTAATATATGTAAGTGCCTTTTGCCTGAATTCTTCAAGACAGCCATTATATTCCGCAATATGTTTCAACGTATCGCTGGTTGCCCCTTCAGCGTTAAAGTAATAAGGGTGGTAATTGCTTATGGTTCCATCAGTTTCAATAAGCAGGTTAATAAATTGCATAGGCTCCGCAAGCGGACCGGCCAATCTTTTGAATCGGTAATATAATAGGGTATCGCATGTAACGTGAAATACTTCGCCATATGCGCTGCTTTTAACCATTGCAATATTTAAGCTGGCAAGTTTGGTGCAATACTTAGCGTCTATCGTGTCCTTAGTTATGTTGGCAAAAAAACAACTGTCCGCTTTGTGGTTTATTTCATCCTTAATTGTTGCTCCGTATTTTACTTTCAGCATTGAATCGCTTGCAGCCAGGTAGCAGCGTATGGCATTAAAACCTTCAAGCCCAATTCTTTCTTCAGGTAAATAATAATAGGTAATGTTATATGGTTTACAAAACCGGGCTATATATTTTTTGTAGCGTGGTGGCTTAATACCTACATCAACATATTGCAGCTTACCGGCACGGGCATCTTTTATCGCACGTAATTTTTCAATTGCGCAATCTCTGTCGTTTTTGTAGCCATCATAGTAAACGGTATCGTAAGCAGGTATGCGAAATACGCTGTCCTGTTGGGCAAGGGCATTAAAACAAATAAATAAAAAAACTGATAGCACTAATTGCCGCATAGCACAAATATAGGTGGTTGAGTCATATTGAGTTTATAGAAACATATTCCTTGTTCTTAATTAATTTGGGCGTTCCCCTTCGGGTCGGGCTTTACGCTACAACTCCTCTCCGCCAGCTGGCGGATTGCGGGGTTTCAACTGCAATCCCTAACGCAACTATATCGGTTCGTCATTGCGAGGCACGAAGCAATCTTACCATATTACAGCCCCAATTTTGATGTGCCATGACAGTACTAAAATGATTTAGTAAACTTGCACAGAATATTGAAGCTATGTCGGTAAAGAGTTTATTCATAACAGTCGCTGTTTTATTTAGTTGTCTGGTACTTGCATGTAACACAAGCCATGATAAAAAAGCAACAGAAGGGCCCGGATATGAAGATTCTATAAAGTCTGCTAAAGCTGTAGTTATCGACCCTAAAATGCAATCATTGTTAACTCACTTTAAAGAGAATAACAAGTTTCCGGTTATTATTGATTCGGCATTTATAGCGAACATGAATAAACACGATTCACTTGGCACCAATGAAGTAAAAATGCTGGTTAAGGAATGGTTTTACGATAGCCTTGTATTTGATTCACGCGATGAAGTAAAGACCTTTTACACTATTGATTCGGTAAAAGCGAAACACGCATTTGCAGCCTGGGCCGATAAAATGGATATTGGCTCAATAGAATTTGCAAATGCATATGGACTTGAAAAGGTATTGCTGAACGACAGTACTTCTTTACTGGTATGGGCGCTAAGTTATATCAGCTATCCTGCTGACCCTTCTTATTCAGGTACCGATATTTACTTTACCATGTTGAACAGAAACACAATAGGGCAAACGTTTATGCTCGGTGGAACTTCACTGGGTGCTGATCCGCCATCTGTAGGGCAGACTGATATTACCGGTCGGCTAACGAAAGATGGAAAGCTTGTGTTGGATGAGCGAGTACTTAATGAAGATATAGATAGCCTGAAAGGAACCTTAGACCATACGCATTACGAGTACCAGGTGCAGCACAGCCTGATAAAACAACAGGTGAAACAGCGCGATGCTCAAAAGCACTTTACGTTTAAAGAAGGTAATTAAGTGGTTTGGTTTGGTACCAATTTGCCGCTGCAATTATATACCATAAATTAAAGTTTGGTTGTTCATAACCCGAAAATATTTGCCCCTGTTAATAAAAAAACAAGGGGCCGGCTATTGACTTTTGGTACCTGGTGATATAGTTTCGCTATCAGAATATTTTCTTAGAACGTTCGAAAATATAAAACAAAAGTTCTAACCTTAAAAAATACCCGGGGCAAAGGCAACGGGAAATTACAAAGAACCTGAGTACGCCTTCACGTAGCGCTACGGCATAGCAAGGCGGGGTAATAAGAACAAGGGCTGAAGTTTGTGTAATAACAACATAAACAAATCATCTGCAAGGCCCATATAAAAACAACATGCAGATGGAAACCAATAAAATTAAATAACTGGGCTGCCCTGTAAGGCGGCCCTTATTTATTTATGCTAAACTAAGGCGTAACCCTCACACTCAGCGTTTCAAACTCATAAGGTGCTCCTGTTACACGGTTAATTGCTGTCAGGTATACATATTTAAGGCCTGTACTTGTAAAGTTGTATTTCAATTGATTGTGGCTATTGAAATAGTAAATAGGGTATTGAGGGTCAGCATTTGCAGGGAGCGCTTTACCTGAGTCGTAAAACGTAACGTATGCTACATCTGCTTTTGAGCAATTTAATACCGTAAGTGTGTCACTTAGTTTTATAGTTGTGGCGCTGAGTGTCATACATGCTGTTGGTGCAACTATTGTTGTTTTGTGGCATGAGTCAAATACAATTGCGCTGCATAACAATGCAAAACTTCTCTTAAATAATTTCATAATGTGGTGATGATTGGTGATGCAGTGAAAACGTTACCGCGATATGTTTATTGTATGCGTATAAACATTGTCCGGTAATATTACCCACCAAACACAAACATATTTACCTTCTCCGCCTTTCCGCCAAGCGATCGGTAAAACTTCAAAGCATGGTTATCCGCAGTATGTGCAGCCACAAATATTTCGCTCACACCTTTTTCTTTACCAAGTGCAAGTAATGCGGCCATTAATTTCCTGCCAATGCCTTTTCTCTGGTATTCACTTTTTATAGCAACATCATAAATAAATATCTCTGGCTTTTCAGATGATAACATCGGTAATTCGTAGGCGGTTATTCCACCAATTACGGTGTTGCCATCGAGCGCAACAAGTGCTATAAATGCAGGGTTATTAAGTATGTTTTGTAAATGTGCCTTTTTTACGGCCGCTGTTTTCTTTTCCTCAAATACTTCATTGAACATAGCAATAAGCTTACCTGCAAGTGTAACATCATTCTTGCCTAATTGAGTAATTACAAAATTCGTTTCTTTCTTTTTCATGTTATGTTATCTCAATACCAAATATACAAGTCTTGCCCTAACGACCGATGACTGAATACTACTTTCGATAATAAAAGATGGCCCCCGTTTCGCGCGGGACTGGATAATTTTAAGAATTGGAAGCAGGGTTGTTGAAAACTGCATAACTAATTTGTTTAATACTAGTAAACATTGTGTTTATATTTGCATAGATCAATTTGATGATTCGGTCATTTGATAATTTGATGATGAAGTATATCAAGCATATTATCAAAAAATCGCTCAATTAATTATCAAATTATCATATCATCAAATTACCAAATTGGAATATGGCTTTAACAGAACTGAAAATAGTAACGCCTCCGGCAACTGAGTTATCTCTTTCTATGGTCAAGAGCTTTCTGCGTATTGACTTCAGCGACGACGACACAATTCTCTCTACCCTGATCCAGTCATCGCGTGAAAGAGCCGAGCAGTATTGCAACCGCTCTTTCATTACTCAAACGCTGGAATCGGGCTTGAATGATTACTCAGGAAACAAACTGCCGCTTGTTGGTACCTCTGTTACATATACTGCAACTACATCAACAAACAGAGGTTTTGGATATGATGCAAACTTCAGTTCATCGTCAACAGCAGTATGTTCAAGTTATCCTTCTTGCTCAAGTCTCACAGGTCTGACTGTGTTCTTCAATATAAACTTTGTCGCGCTAAATACTATAATAGCTGGTATAACCGGCGCATGGACTATAAGCGTAAACAGCGGCGGCAATATTGTGTTTACAATAAAACAAACGGGTGTAATAACAAGAACAGTTACATCTGTTACTGCTTTAACAACGAGCACCTGGCACACTATTGGATGCGTGTGGGATGGAACTAACATATACATATATATTGATGGTATTCTTGATTCTACGCACGATGGTGCTATAACCCTGGCGGCCGGTTCAGGCGGATTGCAAATTGGCGTATCAAGCCTTCAGGCTCTTGTTAATATGTTTGAAGTAAGGAACACGGCGTTGAACGCCGCTCAAATAAGTGCATTGAATTACAGCCCGGGCGGTGTTTTGTTCAATGTTGACATACATAACTTTGCTGTTGGTGATTTGATCGGCGACATTGGCCTTACAAACACCGGAGTTGTTACCTGGGTTGTTGACCAGTCAAACTTTTATGGATATCCTTTTCTGGCAAGTTCTTTCCTGGGTATATCTCGCTACGGTAATATTTATAACACGGCGCGGCAAGCCATAATGGAGATAAGCAATGACTGTGATGGAAACGGAACATCGCAACTAAGTATCAAATACCCAATTGCGTCTTTCTCGGATTACAACAGTCCTTCAAAAACAACAAAGGTCGATGTATCAGGTATACAGGCTCAGGCTTTCCTTTATCAGGACGGTAACCAGGCTTCCGGCAAAGTACTAACAAGCGACGCCAGCGGAAATGCTACATGGCAAACAATAGTTTCGGGAGGGACTGTAACAAGCGTTGCTTTGAATGAAGGTTCTACAACAACAATATTTACAATATCGGGTAGCCCGATAACGGGTGCAGGAACATTAGTATTTACCTTGAAAACACAAACAGCAAATACAGTTTTTGCCGGCCCGGCTTCAGGAGGCTCAGCACAACCTACATTCAGGCAAATTGTGCAAAATGATATACCTAACCCGATACCTGCAGGTGCCAACCTTTACCTTTTTTATAACTACTAAAATTAAATTTAATGAGCGCAAACACAAGTCCCGTATTCGCAATTACCCCGAATATGGCTTACGCAGAAATAACTGCCACTACAACAGATAGAACAGGGGTGACCACAACCAATGTTCAATTATTGGTTAGTGCAGGTTCAAACGGAACAAAGGTCAGCCAAATAGGCTGCAAAGTGGAAGGAGTATCTGCTGCCGGATGCCTATTGATATTTATATCCAATGGACTGATTGGCTCAGGCGGCTCACTAAAGCTATTTGATGAATTAATAATATCAGCCGTAACACCTAGCACAACAGCAGCTTCATTTAGGTCGTTCAATGCGTATTCAGACCTTGAGTTGAAAACAGGGCAATACATATATGTAGGTATAACAGCTATTTCATCGGGGCCGGTAAATGTATTGGCCTGGGCACAACAAGGAGATTTTTAATAAAGAGAGATGACTGCGTTTAAGGGGTTTCAAAAGATAGGCACACAAAATGCTGTTATACGGCCCAATAATTTATTCAGTGGCTTTCCTGATACAAGTTTTGGACAGTCAGGGTTAATAGGAGGTGTGCCCGCAACAGGTTTGGTTGCCTGGTTTAACCCGAGCATAAATATAACCTTGGGTACAGGTGTAAGCCAATGGCAAGATATTACAGGAACATACACTTTAAGCCAGTCAACAGGCTCAAAACAACCTGTGTATGTAACTGGTGATGTAAATTATAATTACAGACCGTACCTTAATTTTCAAAGCACAAACTCACAGACATTAAAACTCAATATTGGTAATCTATGCATTGGAGCGAATACTCAATATCAAATAATTGCAGTTCGAAAATGGAATACAACAGGCGGAACCCCAATATTTGTTAATAGTGATGATACAAATAGTATAAGTGGAAGATATTATTTAATAGGAGCGAATAGTGGAACCCTTTTTGATGATTGGACAGATACAGTCAATCATCCAACAAACCAAAACATAACTCAAGACTTATTAATTCATATTGAATCAGTCGAAATAAATCGAACTACAGGAAACGTCTATGGGAATTTTGATAGCATTTGGCATAACACAAGTACTACATGTACTATTGCATCCACAAATTATGCTTCGGGAATATTCTCTTTAGGTAATTATTTAACTACTTACTCTAATGGATATTTGATGGATGTAATTATTTACAATCAAAACTTATCTCAAACAGATTGGTTAATGTTAAGAAATTATTTTGGTCAGATTTATGGTTTTTAAACATTAGTAATGGAAATGGAAAACACCACCCCACAATCACATAGCCCATATGCATTTATAATGTGGCTGGTTGTATTAGTGTTTCACAGTACGGCTAAAGTATTGGGAATAATGAGACCCATACCAACAGAATTACTGAGCTGGAGTGAGGAGGTATCCTTTATCCTGGCTATTGTGGTTTCACTGATCACAATTTACCAGTTTATTGAAAAACGAGTGAAGAAAAAGAACAAAACGAAATAACATGAATATAAATGAAGCATTCACCATACTGATGAGATTTGAGGGAGGTAGTAAAATTACCAATCTAAGCGGCGATAAGGGCGGCTTGACTAAATATGGCATAGCGCAAATGTCTCACCCGGATGTTGATATATCAGGCTTGACTGAAGAACAGGCTATGAATATATATGCAAAGGAGTATTGGGCGCCATCTCATTGTACCGACCTTAAGCCCGAACTTCAGTACATGCATTTCGATACTGCAGTTAATTGCGGAGTAGGTGCCGCTATAAAAATACTACAAAGGTCAGCTGAGGTAAAAGATGATGGAATAATTGACCCTTTAACGATTCAGGCTTCGCAAAACATAAATATTAATGCATACGCTGGAGAAAGAATTCAGTATTATAAAGGTATAGTTGAAAGAGATCCATCACAGGCCAGATTCCTGCAAGGCTGGCTAAACAGGGTAAATACAATAGTGGCTATGAATAGTACCATAGCGTGATTAAGGGCAAAAAGTACGATAAATGCCAAATAATATGCTCTGTAATCAAAACTTATCTTACTTTTGCCGCCTAATTAACATCAATTTTATAAAATGAAAACAAAGAAACTTATTGGTATTTTAGCTATTATGGTTACAGTAGTGTTTATGTATAGCTGCTCTGGTGGCTCGAACACAGGTAAAATGATTGTAAAAAAATGGCAAGTTGAAAGCATTAAGAGTGCTGATTTCGACAAAGAAATGGCTAAATTGAAGCAAATGGGCGACACCGCTAAGGATAGCGCTACAAAATCTGCTGTAGCTGAAAAGATCAAGATGAATGAGTCATTCATGGATTCTTTCAAACAGATGGTTGTAGAATACAAAGCTGACAGCACATTTGAAAGAACAATGTCATTCATGGGCCAAACCCAAACTCAAAAAGGTAAATGGGCTATTGGTGGAAAAGATGGTATGAGCCTTATGGAAACCGATGACAAGCAAAAGAAGGACACTATCATGATCACAGAAATTTCTGCTGATAAGTTCTCAGTTAGTACACCTGATAAGTCAATGTCAATTACCTACAAGGCAGCACCTGCTACCAAGTAATAATTAACATATATATTGTAAAAGGACCCTGGCTTAATGCCGGGGTTTTTTATTGTTCCAAAATTCTTTAATCTGAGTATATTTACCATATGAAGCCATTATGGGTAATAGTATTGGGTGTATTGGCACTAGCCTGGGTTTCCTACGTTCCTCCGGGAGAATCTACCTTAACGAAAGCAGGCCTATATGGAAAGGTGCGCACGGTTGAAAACTGGCGGGCCGATGACGGCTTCAGAAGAGATACCAGAAGACCAAGAAGAAACGAGCTCTACCACGATTCAAGCCGGAGCCTGGTGATTTTTGATGAATACGGCAAAGTAATAGAAGCCATATACCTCGATGCCGACAGCATGCAGGCCCAACGCGATGACTATAAGTACGACCTCGATGGCAGGCTCGATGAAATTGAGCTGGATGCCACAAACCATGCCGACTTCCCACCTAAGGTAGAATACCGGTACAACAAAGACGGCCAGGTACGGAGCATAGGCTATTATTTCAGTGGCAGCAATAGCAGCGACCCCACCATACAGTACTGGTACGACTATAACGACAAAGGCCTTATAAGCACCATGTACGTAGGCAATGCAGGCTCCAAATACCAGGTAATAATGGAGTACAAGTACGATGCCGCCGGGCACCTTATACAAGCCGACAACGAAGACGGCGACAACCGCTTGAAAGAGCGTAAGGCCTATACCTACGACACCGCAGGGCATTTGCTGCAGGAGATCAGGTATAAGGGCGATGGCACAAGTATTTCACAACGGGAGGACTACGTATATAACAGCGACGGCAAAAAGATAGAAGAGCTCGATTACTATGTTGACGGAAAGTATATCTATGAAAAGGAAGAGGAGTTTCCGAAGCATGAGAATAAGCCGGTGCGCATCGACTCAGTGCGGAAGGTATGGGAGTACTACTATAACTACAAGGTAGTTGAATCAACCGAAACCGAGTACCCCACAGGCAAGGTAACCAGTGTGCGAGACTCCGTTGTGTATGTAAACGACAGCATAGGCAACTGGATAAAGCAGGCCCACTACTTCGATAACAAAGACAGCACCGTAACCTATCGCAAGATTTCATATTATTGATACCCATTATTTTATCGTATGCAAGAACCATATCCAACCAAAGAAATTATAGAAGCCGCCGCCAGGCGCATAGCCCCATTTGTACATCGCACGCCGGTAATGAGCAGCAGCAGCATTAACGCCATGTTCGGGTTCAACCTGTTTTTGAAGTGCGAGAACTTTCAAAAGATAGGCGCCTTTAAATACCGCGGAGCCACCAACGCTGTGCTGTGCCTCACCGACGACCAACGTAAGAACGGCGTAGCCACCCACTCATCGGGGAACCATGCACAGGCGCTGGCACTGGCCGCACGCAACAACAAGCTCAAGGCCTATATAGTAATGCCCGAAAACTCATCGGTGGTGAAGATGGACGCCGTGCGGGGCTATGGCGCCGAAGTTATTACCTGCAAGCCCACCCAGCAAGACCGCGAGGACACCCTCGACCAGGTAATGAAGCGCACCGGAGCCACACTCGTGCACCCCTATAACAACTACCACATCATTGCAGGCCAGGCCACTGCAGCCAAGGAACTGATAGAGGACATAAAGGCCCTCGATATTATTATGGCCCCCGTTGGTGGTGGCGGACTCCTCAGCGGTACAGCCCTATCGGCGCATTACTTTTCGCCAGGGTCGGTGGTGGTGGCAGGCGAGCCCAAAAATGCCGACGACGCTTACCGGGCCATGCAGCAAGGCGTTATTGTTCCCGCCAACCCGCCAAGCACTATTGCCGACGGACTGCTGACCTCATTAGGTGATAAAACTTTTGACATTATTCGTAAGCATGTAAGTGAAATTGTAACCGTTACCGAAGAAGAAATAATTGCCGCTATGCGACTGGTTTGGGAACGCATGAAAATAATCATTGAGCCATCGAGTGCGGTACCTGTTGCTGCTGCTATTAAGAGCAAGGACAGGTTTGCCAACAAGCGCATTGGTATTGTCATCAGCGGAGGTAATGTCGATTTGAAGAAACTGCCATTTTAAATACATAACACTATGAACATACGCCCCTTTCACGTTGCATTTCCGGTTACAGACCTTGAGGCAACCCGCACGTTTTATGCCAATGTACTTGGCTGCAAAATAGGCCGTAGTGCCGAACGCTGGATCGACTTCGACTTCTACCATCACCAGATATCGGCACACCTGGTCGATGGGCCAAGGCCTAAGCCCGCTACCAACCACGTAGATGGTAAAGATGTGCCTGTGCTCCATTGGGGCGTTATACTTACCATGCAGCAGTGGAACGAGCTTGCTGAGCGTCTTACCAGGCATGGGGTTTCGTTTATTATTGAGCCTTATATCCGGTTTAAGGGCGAGGTGGGCGAGCAGGCTACCATGTTCTTTCTCGATCCCTCCGGTAATGCCCTTGAGTTTAAGGCTTTCGCCAACGATGCCTCTATTTTCGCGACTTAATGTCATACTGAGCCTGTCGAAGTATCTTCCTGTAAATCCCCTTTTGGGAGGGGCTACGGGGTGGGTTTCCATTTAATTCTTAATTTAATGTCTTGGGCGGTTCGTCATTGCGAGGTACGAAGCAATCTTACCATCTTGTTGTAATTCTTTTTTTAATTCATTTGGGCGTTACCCTTATGGGTCGGGCTATACATTACAACTCCGCGCTGCGCTTGCGGGGTTTCCATTACTATCCCTAACGCAGCTCCGTCGGTCATGTTGAGCCTGTCGAAACATATTCCTTTTCCTGTCTTTCATTCCTAATTATTCGTGGAGCGTCTATTTTCATCTGAACTCATGAGCGCTTCGCGGTTCCTAATTATTAATTGATTTTTACACACATTTACACACGCTTTCAGTGTTCGTGTGTAATTTTTGTAACCCCTCCTTTTAAAGTGAAGCAATAAGTTTATCGTACTCGGCATGCGAACCGATCCAAAACCAAACAATAGTGTTTTTATTCTTTACGCCAATGGCCCTGTAAGAAAGGGTAATCCTGACTGAGTATATAGGCTCTGATTTATGTATTTGTTTAAACTGAATACCCGGATGATACGCATTCTTTTTCCAGGTTCGGTATGTTTTAATAGCTTGTTCCTTAATATGGTCAGGCAATGTTGAGTAAGCTTTGCGAAACCGTTCAGTGGTAACCGAGTTCATTTCAGGTTCATCGGTTGGGTTTTACCCTTCGTATACTCTTCGGTAGCTTCGGCAGCAAGCAAGGAAAGTTTGCTTTGCGATTTGTTGTAAGACCTTTGCCACGCAAGTTCTTCTTTAAGCAATGCCGCAATTGCATTTTGCTCTTTTGCAGGCAGGTCGTTTATTTTCTCTATTATGTTTTTTAATGCAGTAGTCATACTATTATGTTCTTATACAAATATAATACAATCAGTTGAAAGCACAAATAGCTCAATGTAGTTTTTGGCATTTAATCCCCTCCCGGGAGGGGTAAGGGGTGGGTTTCAGTTTCATTCATTCTCTCTTTTTACACACATTTGCACACGCTTTCGGGTTCGTGTGCAATTTTTGTAACCCCAATTCCTTCGATTCCTAATTCCTAATTATTCGTGGAGCGTTTATTTTCATTTGAACTCATGAGCGCTTCGCGGTTTCTAATTCTTAATTAAATAGTAGACACATCTCAAAAAAATATTTTCTCATAAGCTGTTGTTTTTCATATTGTTGATTCACAAAAAGTAGACACTGGATGGGGTTTTCGTGTCTACTTTTTTTGCCCTGGATTATTAACTATTATTACTCGTGTTACTATTACTAATTATTGTATTCATGAATGTTCGCGGTTCTTAAATCCTAAATCTTAAGTCTTAAATCTTAATTATACAGTGCCCTTTTCAGGCATTGCGCCCCCGGCGCAATACAAAGTTAGGGAAGGCCTAAATTTATTACAAGTGAATAGTGATGGGGTTTTCAACAACCCTATTTGTTCATGCCAGCAATTTTCATATTTTTACCTGAGCTTAAACCCTAAACCATGTTCGAACAAACATTTAAGAATATAGATGACATTTTGCGTAAAGATGCAGGATGTTCCAGTGAACTTGATTATGTGGAACAAACCTCATGGGTTTTGTTTCTGAAATATCTCGATGACCTGGAAAACGAAAAGAAAGATAAGGCCGAACTTTCCGGGAAAAAGTATGAGCCGCTGATTGAGAAAAAATTTAAGTGGGAAACTTGGGCTGCTCCCAAATTAAGAGATGGTAAGCTTGATCTGCATAAGGCATTGGGAGGCGACGACCTGAAAGATTTTGTTGACCTGCAATTATTTCCTTACCTGAAAAAATTTAAAGGCAATGCAACTTCACCCAACACCATTGAATATAAAATAGGAGAGATTTTCAGTGAACTGAAAAACAAAATACAAAGCGGCTATAACCTGAGAGAAGTGATAAACCGGGTTGATGAATTGCATTTTCGCACGCATGCTGAAAAGCATGAAATGAGCCATTTGTATGAAAGCAAAATTCAGAACATGGGTAATGCAGGGCGTAATGGCGGCGAGTATTACACACCGCGGCCATTAATCAAAACCATTGTAAAGGTGGTAGCCCCTGAAATAGGCGATACTATATATGATGCAGCTGTTGGTTCGGCGGGCTTTTTGTGCGAAGCCTTTGAATATTTGAAAACCACAAAGAACCTTACCACAAAGGATATTGAAATATTGCAAACCAAAACCTTTTACGGTAAGGAAAAGAAATCACTGGCTTATATTATTGGTATAATGAATATGATATTACATGGCATTGAAGCGCCAAACATTATTCATACCAATACACTTTCAGAAAACCTTGCCGATGTACAGGAGAAAGACCGTTACAAAATAGTATTGGCAAACCCGCCATTTGGCGGAAAGGAAAGAGCGGAAGTACAACAGAATTTTCCGATTAAATCAAGCGAAACGGCTTACCTGTTTTTAGAGCATTTTATAAAAATGATGAAAGCAGGCGGTAGGGCAGGTATAGTTATAAAAAACACATTCTTAAGTAATACCGATGGTGCATCTATAAGCCTGCGGAAATATTTATTGGAAAGCTGCAACCTGTATACGGTGCTCGATTTGCCCGGCGGCGTATTTACCGGTGCAGGTGTAAAAACTGTGGTGTTGTTTTTTGAAAAAGGAACAGCTACCCGCAAAATATGGTACTATCGTTTGAATCTTACCCGAAACCTGGGCAAAACAAATCCCCTGAATGAAAATGATTTAGCTGATTTTGTAAAACTGTCCAAATGGATTCCTTTGGGACAAAACAACAAGGCTGAAAGCGAAAACAGTTGGACGGTTAAGCTTGCCGATATAGATGCCACTACATATGATTTGAGTGTAAAAAACCCTAATGCACCTGAAGAAGCTGCATTGCGCGATCCATTGGAAATACTGAATGAAATGAAGGCATTGGATGAACAAACCAATGAAATACTATCAACTATAAAGGAATTATTATAAAACACATTTGTGCAGCCGGCAGTTGCACAATTGCAAAATACTGATAGCCAAAACAATATAATTACGCAAGTTAAGCTTGCGCAAATAGGTAATAGTAAAGAATAAGAATGAAAAACGACTTAGCCCTTTTTGAAGAATTTAAAATACGCAGAGCGTATGATGAGAAAGAAGAAATGTGGTATTTCTCCGTGGTGGATATTATACAGGTGCTTACACAGCAACCTGATTTCCAGGCTGCCAGAAACTACTGGAAAGTATTAAAAAACAGGTTGACCAAAGAAGGCAGTGAGTCGGTTACAAAATGTAACCGACTGAAATTAGAGGCATCTGACGGTAAAAAATACCTTACCGATGTAGCTAATCCTGAAACACTTTTGCGTCTTATTCAGTCGGTGCCAAGCCCTAAAGCCGAACCCATAAAACTATGGCTGGCAAAAGTAGGGTATGAGCGTATGCAGGAAATGGCCGACCCTGAAAAATCAATTGACCGCGCAAGGGAAAACTGGCAAAAACACGGGCGCAGCGAAAAATGGATACAGCAGCGCATGATGGGGCAGGAAACCCGTAATAAGCTGACTGACTACTGGCAACAAAACGATATAAAAAAGGGTGAGGAGTTTGCCATACTAACCAATATTATACACCAGGAATGGGCCGGGCTAACCGTGCAGGAACATAAAAAACTGAAAAGCCTTAAAACCCAAAACCTGCGCGACCACATGAGCGAAGCGGAATTGATTTTTACTGCCTTAGCCGAATTATCTACCCGCCAAATTGCAGAGGCCATGCAAGCCAAGGGAATGCCACAAAATAAGGTGGCAAGCAAAAAAGGGGGCAGCATTGCAAAAAAAGCAAGGCACGAACTGGAAACAAAAACCGGCAAAAACATTATTACAGGACAAAACTACCTGCCTCCTAAAAAGAATAAAAAATAATTGATATGAAGAAAGGCTGGGAGGTGAAGAAATTAGGCGAGGTATGTGATTTTCAAGGTGGATCACAACCACCAAAGTCTAATTTTATTTTTGAGCCAAGAAAAGGATATGTAAGATTTTTACAAATAAGGGACTTTGGGAGTGATAAAAACATAACGTATATACCTGAATCAAAAAAGAATAGATACTGCAATGAAGAAGATGTGTTATTAGGTAGATATGGGGCATCAGTTGGTAAGGTTTTAATAAATAAAGCGGGTGCCTATAATGTAGCTATAATGAAAACTATCCCTAATCTGAAACTCTTAAATAAAAGATATTTTTTCTTCTATTTACTCTCTAACGAATTTCAAATGCCTTTATCTAAGGTTGCCTCTCGTTCAGCTCAAGATGGTTTTAGTAAGGACGATATATTTGGCTTCCAAATTTTGGTCCCTTCACTCCCCGAACAAAAACGCATTGTAGCCATTTTAGATGAAGCCTTTGCCACAATTGATAAAGCAAAAGAGAATACGGAAAAGAATCTGCAAAATGCTAAAGACTTATTTCAAAGTGAGTTGAACAGCATATTTGCAAAGAAAGGGAAAGATTGGGAAGAAAAGCCTTTGGGTGAAATAACGACAAAAATTGGAAGTGGTGCCACTCCTCGTGGAGGGAATGCATCTTACAAGTCAGAGGGCATTTCTTTAATAAGAAGCATGAATGTGCATGACGGTTATTTTAAAGAAAAAAACCTTGCATTTATTGATGACAAACAAGCAAAAGAATTATCAAATGTTACTTTAGAAGAAAATGACGTTTTATTGAATATAACAGGCGCATCTGTTGCCAGATGTTGTGTTGTTCCAAAAGAATATTTGCCAGCACGGGTGAATCAACATGTTTCTATAATAAGACCCAAAAAAGAAATAATGAATCCCCTTTTTCTTAACCTTTTACTTACTTCAAGATATTATAAAGACCAGCTATTAAAAACAGGGGAACAAGGCGCAACAAGGCAGGCGATTACAAAAGCTCAGTTACAAAGTTTTGTGATTTACTACCCTACATTAAAAGATCAAAGAAAAATCGTCGTGAACATGAACACCCTTTCTGCACAAACTCAAAAACTGGAAAGTATATACCAAAAAAAGTTAAATGATTTAGAAGGGTTGAAGGAAAGCATTTTGGAGAAGGCTTTTAAAGGAGAATTAAAAACCACAAGGGCATTAATTGAAGCATGAAGAATACTGAAGTATCAAGTTTTAGAAATACAGCAGCGTTCGGTAAGAGAATCGAATTTTATATAATTGGTTTAATGCTAAAGCAGGGCTTGGACCTTTATATTCCCCTTGTTGATGACAATGCGATAGATGCAGTTGTGAAAAGACCAGATGGAAGCTTTGTTGAAGTACAAATAAAGGCCCGTTCAAAAAAATGTATCTTTGGTGATGCTGCTTTGTTTGCAGCTATTCCACATGAGCACAGACTTAATTACTGGTTTGTTTTTTATTCTGAAAGGATGGATATGACCTGGTTGTTATCATCTAAGGAATTCATTAAGGAATCACATCAAAATAAAAATGGCAAGAACATTAATAAAAGGTCAATTTGGTTTAATGGCAAGAATACTAAAACAAATACTGAACACGTCAAGCCTCAATTTGAAAAATACCTTGTAAAGAGTTTTGATAGAATTTTAAATGAGAGTCTTAGCAAAGGATAAGATATGAACGAAGCCGATACAAGAGCTGAATTAATAGAGCCCAAGCTAAAAGAAAATGGCTGGGATGCCAAAGCTAACCCCGAGGTGAAAATTCAGCGGGAGTATCTTATCGCGCCCGGCAAAATACAAGGCAGCGGTGAACGTGAAAAGCCTTTGTGGGCTGATTTTGTATTGGCATATAAAGGCCGTAAATTGGCAGTGGTAGAGGCAAAGAGCGATGAGTTAGATGTAAGTGCAGGCGTAGCACAAGCCAAAAACTATGCCGGCAAATTAAATATTGACAATGCATATTCGGCAAACGGCAGGCACATATATTATGTAAATATGGAAACTGCTGCTGAAGGGCAGGTAAACAATTTCCATTCGCCCGATGAATTGTGGAGTAAAACATTTCCTGTACAAAACCAATGGCAGAATAATTTTAACGCTGTGCCTTATGAGGACAAAGGGGGCAGTATGGGTGGCCGTTTTTACCAGAATATTGCTGTTGACAAGGTAATGGATGCTATTGCCGAAAAAAAATCAAGGATATTGTTAACCCTTGCCACTGGCACAGGTAAAACATTTATTGCTTTTCAAATTGCATGGAAACTGTTTCAATCGCGATGGAATTTAAGGTTTGACGGATCGCGCAGGCCGCGCATTTTGTTTTTAGCCGACAGGAATATTTTAGCTAATCAGGCTTATAATGCTTTTTCGACTTTTCCTGAAGATGCGCTGGTGCGCATAAGCCCGAAAGAAATCCGTAAAAAAGGAAGTGTGCCTACCAATGGCAGTCTTTTCTTTACCATATTTCAAACCTTTATGAGTGGTCCGCAGGACACGCCTTATTTTGGTGAATACCCTAAAGATTATTTCGATTTTATAATAATAGATGAGTGCCACCGTGGTGGTGCAAATGATGAAAGCACATGGAGAGCTATTCTGGAATACTTTTCTCCCGCTGTTCAAATTGGGCTGACGGCTACACCAAAGAAGGATGTAAACATAAACACCTATAAATACTTTGGTGAACCTGTATATACGTATTCTTTAAAAGATGGTATTAACGATGGCTTCCTTACCCCGTTTAAGGTAAAGCGCATAAAAACATCGCTCGATGAATACACCTATAACGATGATGATATTATTGAGGAAGGTGATATAGATAAAACCAAAACCTATAAAGAGGAAGACTTTAATAAGGTAATAGAAATAAAACAGCGGGAGGCCAAGCGTGTTCAGTTATTTATGGATATGATAAACCAGGATGAAAAAACACTGGTGTTTTGTGCCAGCCAGCTTCATGCCGCAGCCGTTCGCGATTTAATTAACCAGTACAAAAAAAGTAAGGAACCCGATTATTGTGTGCGTGTTACTGCCGATGATGGCGAACTGGGAGAGCAATATCTTCGTGAATTTCAGGACAATGAAAAAAGCATACCTACTATTTTAACCACATCGCACAAATTATCTACCGGTGTTGATGCACGAAATGTAAGGAACATTGTGTTGATGCGCCCTATTAAAAATATTGTTGAGTTCAAACAGATTATAGGCCGCGGAACAAGGTTGTTCGATGGTAAATATTACTTTACTATTTACGATTTTGTAAATGCCAGTGAACGTTTTAACGACCCTGAGTGGGATGGTGACCAGGATATTGACCCCGTATATACAGACCCTAAAACTGAGAAGATTGCCGTTTTCAAAGAACCAAAAGATAAGCTTGACAAAAAAGAACCGATCCCGAAAATAAAAATAAAGCTAAAGGATGGTAAGGAACGTGAAATATATCATTCGGTAGATTCAACCTTTTGGGGGCCAGGTGGCAAGCCTATTACTGTGCAGGAGTTTTTAAATAACCTGTTTGGTAAATTGCCGGGTTTCTTTACCAACGAAAAAGAACTGCGGGAAATATGGTCGAACCCATTAACACGTAAAGCACTGCTTGTAAAATTATCCGAAGCCGGTTATGGTAGTGAAGAACTGGCTACTGTACAAAAACTTATTGATGCTGAAAAAAGTGACCTGTTTGATGTTTTGGAATACATTGCATTTTTTGTAAGCCCTATTACAAGAGAAGCGAGGGTAGCCACGGCACAGGAAAGTATTTATGCCCGATTGGATAATGAACAAAAAGAGTTTTTGAGTTTTGTACTATCAAAATATATTGAAACAGGGGTTGAAGAACTCGATCAGGAAAAACTCCCGAGCTTGCTCGAATTGAAATATCATTCAATAAATGACGCCTCCTCTAAATTAGGGGAGGTTGGGAAAATCCGCGAGTTATTTATTGAGTTTCAAAAGCACTTATATAAAGTTGCATAGTGAGAGCGACTTGTAAGCAAGCAAGAACCAACCTAGCCGCGTTAGGGATTGCAGCGGAAACCCCGCAAGCGCAGCGCGGAGTTGTAGTGTAAAGCCCGACCCCTTGTGGGTAACGCCCAAATAATTCAATTAAAAATTAATAATTAGGAATTAAGAATTAAAGCAACAGGTTTTGTATGATCTGATAAAATCATAGTAAATCAACGTCATCTGCGTTCCAAGTTCTTAAGTCTATTGGAAGTGCTTCGACAAGCTCAGCATGACGTTTAGCTACTTCGCAAACTTCTGCTTCCGGACGTAAGCCAGCACAATGCCGAGGAGAATGATAATACCAACAGGGAGGAGCATGTTAATGAGCTGCCACTGAGTGCGGTAAGTCTGGGCCTTGGCGGTATCGAGCAGGCGGAGCTGCAACTGCTTGGTGCGGACGGTAAGCAAAGCGCTGTCGCCACAAAGGTAGTTCATGCAGTTAACAATAAAGTCCTTATTGCCATATTGCTGTTGGGTGTATTTATCGAAGCCCAAAGGATAGGCATACTTTTCATTTTTCTTAACATCGTTTATCACCACATCGCCGTCCGATACCACTATCATAGATGTTTTTTCGCCTTCCTTTTTAAAGCCGAGCAGTTTCAGGGTATCGTCGCTCATGTTAATGCGGTCCTTAAATGCCGACTCAAACTTACCCTCGAGCAGCACCGCCACCGGCTGAAAGCCCTGGTTGTACTGTTGCGGATCGGGCTTAAGACGCGCCATGGCCACAGCAATGCGTGCAGGTGCATTAAGCAGGCGTGTAAATTTCGACGTACGTAGCAGTATTGTTTTTTTAATGCCCGGCTGGCCAATGGTGTCAATAGTGCTGGCCACGTTCATTTCAATAAGGTTCAGGTTTTTTACAATAAGGTTTTGGCTGTTGTTGTTGGCAATAAGGGGTTCAAACACCCAGGGGTATAACTGAAAGCGTGGCTGCTCGCCTGGAAAGGCCGTGTTCAGCGGTATGCCGCCGCTTTGCATATCCATTACTACGTTGTTGTTTATGCGCACCCCATAGCGGAACAGCTGGTCGTCGAGGTTAACGCTGCTGGGGAAAGCCATAGTAATGCCATTCAGTTTAAGGCTATCCATGGGCGTATATAGCTCATCAATAAGCCACAATACTTTTCCGCCGCGCATTATAAACTGGTCAATAATGTAGGCGTCCTTATCGTCGATGGGTGTTAATGGCTTTGCTACTATTAACGCTTTGCACAGTTGCAGCCCGTTCAGCTGGTGGTTAATGGGCAGCAGGCGTACATCGTAATATTCGCTCAGGGCTGTAATGGCGCCTGCAAGGTGCAGCGAGTCGGGCTCGCCATGGCCCTGCAAAAATGCAATAATGGGTTTCGTCTTCAGGTCTATTTTATGAATGGCGTTGTCAATATTATATTCCAGCGCTTCAATAGAATTGTTCAGCTGTGTTTCCTGGTCGGCATCTAACTGGGTTTGCAATACGTTAATGGCCATGTCGGTGCCTTTGTACGACAGCACTGCGCCGGGCCAAATTATCTGTTCGCTGTTGCCGGTTTTATCCTGTATCTGCAAATTAAAGGGCACCAGGCCTTGTTCGTATAGCTGGTGGTACACGTCCTTCTGGTTCTTCGGGTCAATAGCGGCGGGGTCAATAAATTCGTACTGCACCTTACCACCCGAATAGGCTTTGTACTCATCAAGTATCTCTTTAAACTCGTCGCGCAAACGCACAAACCCTGCTGCACCCAGCTTGCCACCCAAATACACTTTAAAAAATGCGGTGCTCTTTAAGTTCTTTGCTATATCCTTCGATTGCTCCGACAGGGTATACCGCTTTTCCGAGGTCAGGTCGAACCGGTGAAACAGAAACGAGCCCAGGTAATTGCACAGCACCAGTATTACAATACTCAGCGCCAGCTTTGTAAGGTCGTTTCTTTTTTTACTATTTTTTTGTTCTGTACTCAATTTCTACTTTTTAAATTCCATGCGGGGCGACTCTTGCTCCCTGCTTGCCTGTGTTTCCTCTATTCATTTCTCTTGCAGCTAACCCGCGCCCACCATTTACCTACTTCTAAATCTTATATCCTAAATCTTAATTCTTAAATCTAATATCTCAAATCTAATATCTTAAATCTTAAATTATTCCTACCATTTCCTGCTTTCGATCGATGTTCTGCTCATTAATAAAAATATAGCCGATATACTTACAAAGTAAATAACGTCGCGTGTATCTATCACCCCACGGCTCATCGACGAGTAATGTGTGCTTATGCTTAGCTGTTGTATAAAGTTACCCGCATTTCCACTCGACACCAAATCGCCGAGGTACGCAAAACCTGCATAACATATAAAGCTGAGCACTATAGCCACTATAAACGATATTACCTGGTTGCCCGTTATAGCCGATGCAAATATTCCTATCGATACAAATCCGCTGGCAAGGAATATAAGCCCGAGGTACGATCCCCATGTGCGGCCATTATCAAGGTTGCCGGGTGGGTTACCTAATTTATATACCGAGTAATAATAAACCAAAGTAGGTATTAGCGCCAGCACCACTAATAACACCGATGCAAAGAACTTGGCCAGCACTATCTGCATATCGCTGATGGGGCGGGTGAGGAGCAACTCTATCGTGCCAGACCTTTTTTCCTCGGCAAACGACCGCATGGTAATAGCAGGTATTAAAAACAAAAACACCCAGGGTGCAGTGGCAAACAGTGGGTCAATACCTGCATAGCCACCATTAAGTATGTTAGAGTCCAGCGGAAGCACCCACATGGTAAGGCCAATAGCCACCAGAAACACACATATTACTATGTATCCTATAAGTGAGCTAAGGAAAACCGATATTTCTTTTTTTAGCAGCGCCAGCATAAACGGTGGTAAAGGTAAGAATTTAGTCGTTAGTTGACTTCGTAAGTCGGCAGTTGCCCCATCCCCTAAAGGGGCTTAATTCCTAATTTTTAATTCGTAATTCAATTCTGGGCGTTCCCCTACGGGTCGGGCTATACGCTGCAAGTCCTCGCCTCCTAAGGTCGGCTGTGGGCTTTACGCTACTATCCCTAACGCAAACCTTCGCCCGTCACTTCTCCTGTTTTTATAAACTAGGTAAAAGGTGGGCGCGGGTTAGCTGCAAGAGAACTGAATAGAGGAAACTCAGGCAAGCAGGGAGCAAGAGCCGCCCCGTATTAATTAAGAATTACGAATTAAAAATTACGAATCTAAGACTCACTACTCAATACCAAATACTCACTACTTTAGTACTATGAAAAAGGTCTTAACCTGTATTGTATTGCTGGTAATTGTAAGTAAGGCAGGCGCTCAATGGCAATGGGCAACTGCCGACGTTAACCACGATACCGGCACCGCAAGCGTACCCTGGGGAGTAGCAACCGATACGGCCGGCAATATATTTGTCGCAGGCGGCTATAGGGGAACTACAACGATTGGCAGCACTGTATTAAATGCAGGTTTCAACAGGCCATGGTCAGCTTTTTGCATAGCTAAATATAATGCAACGGGAAATGTGTTGTGGGCAAAAACATCAATTACAAAACCAAGTACAAGCTGGTGTTTTGCCTATTCGGTAGCTACCGATAAAGCAGGTAATGCC
>Ga0206876_1037_pt1 | contig 28752 bp, 33 predicted proteins | sample Alteio_BWOrgCont_10_FD_152619 | JGI IMG/M metagenome (GOLD analysis project Ga0206876, IMG submission 152619) | Enriched cells from forest soil in Barre Woods Harvard Forest LTER site, Petersham, Massachusetts, United States -... | ecosystem: Environmental > Terrestrial > Soil > Temperate forest >...
TCGGGCCTAAATCGTTCAAATCGGACGGTTCCGATTAACCACATCGTCGATGGGTGACAGACGCCACCAGCAGCGTCACCACGCCGATCTTTCGTCGCCACGGTTCGAAAAACTCGCCCATGATTCACGCTGCCGTTTCCGGAATTGGTTCAGCGATTTTCTTCGGATTCGATGATCGCGGCTTGCTCAGCAGCAACCACGCCGAGAGCATGGTCAGCGGGATGACGATGGACCAATGCGAGACGCTGATGAGAAATCCATTTGCTTCGACGGAGTGAACGACACAAAACCTAAACTCGTAGAAAACACTTTTCCCAAAAATGCGGATATGCTCCCATCTTTCTTCAGTAAAAGTAGGCGGAATGTTCCACCCGCGATAACAATCATTGAACGTGAATATGTCAGAATCGGGATTGGGATAATAATGAATCCACCAAATCCTGCCGCCATCCCCATTTTGCAAGTGTTCTAAGGTTTGTCTTCCGCTGTAAAACGAGACGCGTTGTTGTGAAGCTGACCCTGACAAATCTTTCAACCACGCTCCCATGAATCCGCACGCCATCAGCAGCGTCACGCGCCCTGTCTTGCGCCGCCATCCGTGGAAGAAGTCGCCCATGATGATTGCTCGATCGGCGAGAAAAAGGTGCAGGAACCTTTGTTTAGCTCGGTTACTCTTTGCGAGACATCACTTTCTTTGCTTGTTGCGTTCCCTTTGTTCTTCGGCCATCTTCTTCTGCTCGTCGGGAATCGGGCCGAGGATGATTTCTTCAGATGCGCCCGGTGTCATGAGCAATTGATTGACTGAGAAATGGATTCCTCCCGATCCCGTGTTTAGACCGCGCTGGACTACGACCTTGCCGGGTGGAAGAAATCGTTCTTCATACGAACCGTCTTCCGCGATGACTGTTTCATAAAGACTGAAACAAACCCCTTGAATCGGATGACAGGAGAAGGAAACAGATTGCTTCATGTCATCGTCCAATGTGACCTGACCATGGACGTGCGCCCACGGTCGCAGCTCGATGCTTGGATCAACCTTCAAATTGTCGATCAACGTCATGTGGAAGCCGCACGACGGGTGCATTGCGACGATGTACACATCGTCTTCCGCAGGATAAATCGTAAAATCTCCCGCTTGATCGGTGCTAACGACATTCTCTTCAAAGGATTGTCGAAGACGACCATTGATCATGTATACATCAATGCCGCCCTTGAACATTTTTTGTGGCAGGACGAACACTTCCGCCCCTTTCACCGGTTTGTCATTCTCGTCAACGACGGACGACACAACTTTTGACGCTTCGTCCGGAATCAGATCGGCATCGGTGCGAATGCGGTCATATCGCTCGCCAGCTCGCGGTGACATGATGCCGCCAGTCATCTGATTGATTTTCCCGGCGTCGTAGAGCCGCTTGTAGACGTCGGGTGACGGAAGCTTTGGCTTCTTCAAATCGGAGCGGCCATTCGTGTTCATGAAAACAGGGAGAATCTTTTTATGCTTGTCGGCCGCGGCACTGAGGATCGCCTCGATGTCGTCTTCTGAGACGATCTTGTTGTCGTGCAGTATCACATGCATGGCGCAGATAATGACGACATTCACAGGCTCGTCATCTGCAGCGATTGAACGTGCCCAAGGAACCACCTGAAAGAGAACTGCGATAATGATCAACGTCAGTTTTTGAACTATTGACATCTGAAGCCCTCCGAACGCGTCCACTTGAGTTTATCACCAACGTGGTCTAATGTCTCCGTCCACATTCTCGACGACCACATCATTCAAAGGCATAATCAACCACCGGCGGGAACCTTGGAAAGCGATATTTCATAGAGGCCGTAGTGCTTTTTTCTGTCGAGTTCAAGGGGATGGTGGTGGAGACGGCTCAAGTGTGGCTGGATGGTGGACTGCGAAGATATGCCAAGAACCAGCCGATGATCATGACTGCGAAGCCGACTGCATAAAATGTCCATCCAATGCAGTGAGCCGTCCACGACAACGCTTTGAAGAAGTGGATGACATTGGATTGGGTACGAAGCGAGAATTGCCCCATGTTTCTGTCGAAATACCAGACCAGAAGAAGCAGAATTCCGCCAACGACGATTGGCACTATCATCAGACAGAACCCAACAAGGGAGATGAAGAAGTAGTTGATTTTCACTGGTTGCGGCACCAGCGGAGCGGCCAATTCGCTTCGATCGAATGAATAAACAAACCCGAACCGTTCACGCGATCGAATTCAAAGACGCAGCGATCAATCGCAGTCACTGGCAAAACCTGGACCAACAGCTTTCGCCATTCCAGAAATCGGCCTTCGAAATGCAAACTGGCACCCCGTATCGGGCGCTTTAAGTCTGGATGTTATTGGGGACCGATCCTGGTTGGATCGATCCCCAACACTTCAAGGAACGAGAGTTGTCGTGTCCTGTTGTTCGATCTGACTAGGGACCCGTTACGCGGCCCAGCCCGAATTGATCACCGGTTCGCACGGGGTTCGCACCATCCCACTGAATTTCGACCATTTTTTCGCTTTGCAGCATGCCGCCTTTTTCGTCAGCAAGGACACCGATGATTTTGTGGCTGACGACGTCGATCAGATCGCCCGTTGACGGGTAAGCCATCTTTCCGTCCAGGCTGAATGTGATCCAGCCCGGTTCGTCACGCAGCTTGATGCCGGTCACATACTTCGGCGGCATGGCTATCGCGTCAAAGACATGCATCTGTTGATTGAACGCATCGCAGACCCAGATTTCCTTTTCATCGGGAGTCAATCCGATACCGTGACTGGGACAGCCATGCCGCTTGACCGGGCCCATCGAAACGCCGGGCACCTGCACTCGGTGCAGTTTCTGACAAGTGACCAGGTCACCGATTTCGAAGCCCAACAGCTCGTTGACGCAGACGAAGCACAACGTCTGCCGGCCGTTGACGGTGAAAGGCCGAATGCCGGCCGCGAAAGGCCCTACGGTCTTTTCAATTGTGTGCGTGCAGGTATCACAAACTGTCAGGATGGGCGATTTCAAACCGGCCAGATACGCGTGTTTGCCATCAAGACCGCAAATTGTATTGTGCGCACCCGACTTGGGTTCGATCCGAGCGATCACATCACCCGTCGCACCGTCGACAACAACCCAGTGATCACTTTCCAAAGAGGGCAGGTAGATAAACTTTCCGTCCGGAGAAATCGCCATCCGGTCGCAGCCTTTGTCATACGCTTTTTCCCACAGCGATTTTTCCGTCTGCAGATCGATTGCCTGCAGCGTTTTCAGCGTCGACACGTACAAACGTTTGGTGGTCGCACTGGCGCAGATCCCTTTGACATTCATTGGCTTGCCATCCTGATCCAGCCCGCCGGTCGGGATCCGCTTGACGAACTTGTGACCGGCGCCCATATCAAACACGGCGACTCCGTGCCCGCCGTATTCCAGATAGTCGCGAACGCCCGGAGTTGCCACGTACAGCAGCCGTCGCACAGTGTTGTCGGCGGCCGATGCGACGGACGCGGCCAGGACGATGCAGCAACAAACGCAGCGCAGTAGGGTTCTGCTCGACATCGTTAAGCTTTCTAAAATTGAAATGAGTCGCAGAAATCGGTTGATTAAGGATCTGGAAGGCGTCGACTGAATAGAACATTCATGGCGAGCTTTCACAAGAGTTGGATATCGTACGGGAACTCGCGTTCGAGTAGATTCATAGTGTCCGTCAGACGTGTCGTTACGGCGATTCAGTTCAGGACCAGCGGTTTGGTGTGGTTCTGAATTATGAATATCGGAAGGATCGTACTGAGCGTGAGCTGCTTGAGTTGGTCGATGCGGCGTACCAGAAACAGGTTGCAAACGAGAAGCTGATCAAGAGTCTTACGGCGGCTTTGTCCGTTTAATCCCGCTTGCCCGAATATTTGCGGACTTGCTCGTTTATTCATTTCTCGCTGATCGTAGCCGATTTCGCAACTCGCGGCGTGCTGAGCATCAGCCACGCGGAAAGCAGGGTCAGTGGGATGACCACAATCCAGTGAGGAATTTCTGCAATCTCTGAGACGTAGTCTTCCCCTTCGATCATGACTCGCATTGAGTTCCCGCCATAATTCTCGGGGGGAGAACCAAAACGTTGAATTGTTCGCTGTCCATTGTCGAATATCAGCCCCCAAGACGATGAAACCCAACTGCAAGAACTGAATTCATCATAGATGAGTTCTCCCCTGATCCAGAGTCCGGCAAACACGCACGCCATCAGCAGCGTCACAACGCCGATTTTTCGTCGCATCGGTTTGAAGTAGCTACCCATGATTCACGCCACAGTTTCCGGTTCGGGTTTCGTGATTGCTTTCGGTTTCGCCACTCGCGGCTTGCTGAACAGTCGTTGATGCCGCGAGCGGCACCCGAGATAATGAAAATGTGCGAGGTGCGATGCCGGCATGAGTGTTCAACTGGATCCGTAATTTGGGTTGGATCCCACGATACTCAGATGTCTCCATCGCAGCGAGCCAAGGTGCCCCCATGATTTGGGGAGGGGGTATTTGTTTTCCAATCGTGGTTTTTACGTTTGAGATTTTCGGAGCAGCAGCCATGCGGACAGCAGAGTTAGTGGAACAACGACGTATGAGTAGGGAAATGAACATGAAACGATTCCCCCCGCAGATGCCTGCTTTCTCGTTCCCGCACCGATAACAATCTCGCCAATATCTCGTTGCCACTCAACGTCAAAGTTGCTCCATAACTTGAACCTTCCGTCCCCGTCGAGCCAGTCAACACTTGCAAAGTCGCCAGAAGCCCATCCGGAAGTCCCGGCATTCGTGTCTTTGATGAGTGAGATCAACTCAAATCGCGACGCAAAGCGATAGCAAGAGCCACCACAAACCAAGTTAATGAAGTCAAATTTCTGTCGGCTCCTCACCCATCCGGCAGCAAACACGCACGCCATCACCAGCGTCACCACGCCGAACTTTCGTCGCCACGGTTTGAAGTAGTCGCCCATGATTCACCTGTGCTTTTCAGGGACGGGTTCAGTGATTTTCTTCGAGGTTGATGGACGCGGATTGCCGAGCAGCAAGTAAGCTGAAAGCAATATCAACGGACTGACGATCGACCAATACGGAAATTGAAATAAAACCACGACATTCTGAACGTTCAAATCCCCATGTGGTGATTGGACAATGTGAATCCAACCATTTTCGGAGTGCAAAGTGAATCTGCCACTTTTGTGGTCCACAAATAAATCATTCGGGAAACTGACGGTCCGAACCCAATTCATGGTGAGTATCGATGCGACCACAAGCAGCATCATGCCAACCCCTCGTTTCGAATCGAAGAAACGAAACACGAATCTGAAGAAGTCGCCCATGATGATTGCTCAGGAATAGGAAACGATCGTCGCCCAACGGGACTCACGAACACCTTCCCGTTGGGCACGACGGTGGCTTCGCGCTACGACTTTGCCCATTTAGCTGTGTCGGGAGGGTACTGGGTGCCACGTGTGTTGATAAATCCGGACGTGCCCTAGACGTGCGATGGTTCTGACTTCGGTTTCGCAACTCGCGGCTCGCTGAGCAGTCGTTGATGCCGCGAGCGGCACCCGAGATAATGAAAATGTGCGAGGTGCGATGCCGGCATGAGTGTTCAACTGGATCCGTAATTTGGGTTGGATCCCACGATACTCAGATGTCTCCATCGCAGCGAGCCAAGGTGCCCCCATGATTTGGGGAGGGGGTATTTGTTTTCCAATCGTGGTTTTTACGTTTGAGATTTTCGGAGCAGCAACCACGCGGAAATTATGGTCAGTGGGATGACAAATGCCCGGTATGGGACGGTGAACAGATAATAATAGCCATATCTGGATTCCCAGACCCCAAGCCATCTCCGCCTCCATCGATAAGCATCAAATGAATCGTCGTCTACTGCGGGTTCATCGGCCAAGCCACCGTCAAATTCCTTTCTGGCCCATCTCAATTGTTTATTGATTGAAAAGTTTGTCATAGCGTTATAAGGGCGTCTCTCCCAACTCAGCGAGCTTCCCCATGAGCTTAAGCTGTAATATGAGTAGTCGTCGATGGGGAAAATCACCGCGTCCATTCCCGTTAAACTTCTCATCCAGCCCACCATGAACACGCACGCCAACACCAGCGTCAGCACGCCGATCTTTCGTCGCCACGGTTTGAAAAATCCGCCCATGATTCACGCCACCGTTTCAGGAATAGATTTAGTGATGGCCTTCGGTTTCGCAACTCGCGGCTTGCTGAGAAGCAGGTATGCCGAGATCAGGGTCAGCGGGATGACGATCGACCAGTAGGGAATGACCCATACCTTCCGGCGATAAGCTTCCCCGATTCTGAATCCCCATATCTTCAATGACCAGCGAACATGTCTATCTTCGATGAACTGGAACCGGTATTGCAAATCGCCAATGCTCCACGTCAGACGCGGCGGATTCGCGAATTCGTGTTTACTTGTCGACCACCAAACGAGATTCCCGTTTGAGGACTCGAATTCCATGTAAGACACTAGGCCAGCGGATCGATGAAGGAAATTGAGTACCGATAGGCTCCTCACCCAACCCGCCGCGAACACGCACGCCATCACGAGCGTCAAAACGCCAATCTTTCGTCGCCACGGTTTGAAGCCGCCCATGATTCACATTCCTTCGGTGGCAATGGGCTCAGTGATTTCCTTCTGTTTCGATTTGCGGAGCTTGGTGAGAAGCAGATACGCCGAGAGCAGGGTCAGCGGGATCACGATCGACCAGTAGGGAATAAACCACGCTCTAAGCGATGTTTCGTCGGGAACATGCCTGCTAACACTCCCGAAGCCAAGAAAGTAACAACGCCAACCACCCATCAGCGATGCCCAATCGTGAATTGATTTGAACTGCTGTTTATCCCATCCAGCATACATCACTGGAATCGCTCCCAGCGCATTGTTTTTCACCCAAACTATTCCAAGAAGGCTGTCCTGAGACCGTAGTCCGACTGTTTGAAAAGTTTTTGTTGGACAATAAGGGTTGTCGACAAGAGTGCGACTTCGCACCCACCCCGCCGCGAACCCGCATGCCATCACCAGCGTCACCACGCCGATCTTTCGTCGTAGCGGTTTGAAGTAGTCGCCCATGATTCACGATCCTTCGACGGGGACGGGTTCAGTGATCGGCTTCGGTTTCGCAACTCGCGACTTGCTGATCAGCAGCCATGCGGAGAGCAGCGTCAGCGGGATGACGATTGACCAGTAGGGGACTTGTGCGGAGATCAGACGAACGGAAATTGGCGGGCCAGGAGTCTGAACAAGGTCGGAGTAGTGACCCCAGTTGTGAGTTGCACTTTTAAGGTAAAAATCGCCAGCGACACGACTGAAATCATGCTCGGTGAAATTCGAGGCCGACTTTGCCTTCCTTTTGATGACGTGAGAATCATATTTGACATCCCATTTCGTCACTCTTGCCTCGTTAGCATGAGCATGACCGAGCCGGATGCAGCCGTCGCTTGACGAGAGGCTATTTCTGTTTTGGAGGGAAGTGATCCAGAAGTTATCGAAGATTTTGAAACTTCTGATCCACATGCCCGTGAGAAACAACGCCATCAGCAACGTGACGCAGCCGACCTTCCGTCGCCACCCCTTGAAGAACTCTTTCATGATTCCCCCTACCGGCACCCGCCGCAGTCACCCATCAACCTCAACGGTCTTGCGTGTCAGATTCGCTCGCCGATACGATGTCACGATGTCACAATGTCTTTAGGGCGTCAATTGCGGCATCCTGAAATGGATTCATGCGCCTCGTTTGAAAGGCAGAATGATGCGTTTTCAATTCGCATTTCTTGTTGTCATGTCAGCGACTTCGCGGGTCATTGCTGACGACACGCTCGACGCATCCAAAGCGAATCAGCCGGAAGTGGCGTTGCGAACAATCGCTGGAAGGGTGATCGACGAAAATGACAAGCCAGTGGATGGCGCACACATTGTTTGGCACGTCGCTTTGGGCAAGCCAGGCGTCCTGTTGGAAACGACGACCGACAGTGAAGGCCGCTTTACCTGTTCTACGCCCGATGTCACACCGAAATTACCGACGTGGAAACATGAAACGCTCTGGGTTTTCAAAAGCGGCAAGCGACTGACGACGGCAAACACGCGCCGGGACGGAATTCACGACGAGAAGCTGCAACAACTGGAAATACGACTGCTCGAGGATGTGCTGGTCACGTATACAATCGTGTCCGAGGAACAGACACCGCTTGCGGATGTCGCGGTTGAGCCCTGGCATTTTCTGACGCACCGGTCCTATGACATCATTCCACCGTCAGTGCGGAAATTGATGACGGACAAGTCCGACGCCGAGGGACATGTCCGCATCTCAAGATTCGACCGGAAATCACTGTTCACAATCCATGCGGTCTCCGAGAAATTCGGAACTCAGCAAATTCGGATGGATGGAAGAAATCTTGACGAGGCCCATCCGGAAGTCGAACTACTGCCAGCCGGGCGAATCGAAGGGCAACTGGTCGCCGACGATCCTGATTTGGTGAAAGGGATCGACGTCTATCTGACAACTCAGTCCCTGAATAATCGAATGGACGAGGGGTTTGCACAAGTCAAGACCGATGACGAGGGGCGATTCGATGTTCCGGCGATTCCCGTGGGAACTCTTCGAATCGGAATACGTGGCGAAGACGACGCGAGCGAATTGCCGCGAATGCCCCAAGGTAATGTGAGACCGGATGACACGCTGGAAATCGTAATTCAATATGAACCCGCAGTAGTGGTCTGGGGAACGATTCACACGGATGACACCGACCAGCCGATTCCCGGCGCCGAGGTCAGCGTCCGGTACGGATCCTGGCATGATGTCGGCATCGTCATCTCCGACGCCGACGGCCGGTATGAAGCCAGAGTTCTCGCGGGTGACGTCTATACTCAAGTGATTGCGATCTCCAAAGAATTCTCCAACTATGTGCAGACTGGAACTCCGTGGAATGAACGCATCAAGGTCCCTTCGGACGATACACCGTTCGAACTCCCTTCGATTCGCCTGCAACCCACCAAAGTATTGAAAGGCAAGGTGTTGTTCCCCGACGGAAAGCCAGCCGCCAAAGTGAGTATGAATGGCGTCCACAACAATCGCAGATATGGATTCACAAAGACCACTGAGACGGGCGAATTCTCGATGCAATTGCCGAAAAATGTGGAAATCGAAGTCATTCAAATCTGGCTTGAAGACAGCCAAGCCCCAATCGAATGCGAAATCGAGCAGGAAGATCCACTGGTTCTGCGCGCAAAACAAGACCCTAATTGATTCGCGGATCAAGGGCATATTTTCGACCGGTCAAACAGACCAAAATGGGTTCGGTTTGATGTGACCGGAGCAAGTTATGGACAAAGTGCGAAACCCGGTATGCTGTTCGGGTTGAACCTGAATCAGAATTAGTGGATTTCGGGTGCGACCGCCCCGCCCACTGCCTTCCGTACCTTAGTGGGCCGGTTGTCGGAGAATGGCGAACCATGTTGTGTTCATTCAGATCTTTGCACCCAGATCGTGCGATTGTCTACATCGTTCAGGCTCGAAGGGAAAGGTGTCATGACGAGAACCCTGGCGAATGTCTTTGTTGTATTGGTTTTGATTCTGACGCCTCGCTTTGCGTTTGCAGAAATTGAAGGTGGCGAAGGCAACGAAAGCTTGAGTGATGGTCGAATGCCAAAAGGGGCGGGTGCGATCATTAACCACCTTGACCGCATCGCGTGGTGGGAAGGTGATGGGGGTCCGTTTCACGCCGAAGGACTCAGCGACACCCTTGCGATGAACGAGATCGTGACCGCCTTTGGCAAATTTGATGTCAAAACCAGGCGAATTGTCGTTCACGACGGGATTGGCCAGAGTTACTGGCTGAACATGCAGCAGTCCGAAATGAAAGAAGCTGCAAAGATTGACTGGACGTTTTTGGTATGGCCAGAGGGAAAGTGGGAAAATTCCCGCTGGATGTTTTCTCGACGGAAAGAACCGCCTCGGGAAAAACCCGACCTGCCAGCGCAAATCGACGTCTATACGGCCAACATCCGCTGGGCCGACGTGATCGTCCCGGCAGGCATTCAAGTCATTGATGAGCGGCTTGAGGCGCATGGATTCAAAGCTGCGGATGGGATCGTGATCGGAGGCCATGTCAAGGAGCTTGTTGACGGTCAGCCGATGGTCGCGACGGTACACGCTCAGCGCATTGAAACCAAAAAGGGGCAAGGTTACGTCTACACAGACCTTGCCCAGTCAAAGTCAGATTCAGCAGGGAAATGGGTGCTGAAGAATCTGCCACCGGCGTGGATACGGATCGTTGTTGAAGCGGATGGATTTGTTCCCCGAGTCGTCGGCTATGCTCACTGCTTCGATCAACCGCAATGGCACTCCTTTGATGCCGGCCTTATTCGTGCAATATCCCTCTCTGGTCGTGTGACAGATCAATCGGGAACTCCATTGGCAGACGTCGACGTCAGGCTGGATGACGTCATTGTCGCGAAGGGTGATGAAACAGGCGATAGATATGAGTCGCCTTCCAACTTCAGGTTCAAGACGGACGCCGACGGCCGTTTCCACTCCAATCAGGTGCTGGCAGGAAAAGCTACTGTTTGGCTGCATAAGTCTGGTTATTCCATGGGAGGATTGGGCCGATCAGTCACACTGCCGACAAAGGAACTTGAACTGCAATTGATGAAGGCTGGCAGCATTCGCGTCACCGTGGACTTCAACGGCCAGAAGCGACCGAAGGAATACATGGTTGAACTCGAGCCTGAAGGTGGAAATGCAGTGCGCAAATACGGCGGTTCTGCAACGATTGACGCCAAAAACGTGTTCACGTTCGAAAATGTGCCACCGGGCAAATATGTCGTCAAAGGGCATCCCAATCCCTCGACCGAACAGGAAGTGACCGAGGCTCTCGAAATTGACTTGCAAGGTTCGAACGCTGTGAATGTCACGATCAAAGCAAAATAGTCGATTGATACAGCTGACATCAAGCCAGAGACGAACATCGCTGCCTGCCGCAACCGTTCGCCTGCGCCTCGATGCTCCGAGGTTTCGACGAAGAATACGTCAAGCCGGTCGATGTGACCGAGGCAGTTTGCGTCACAATCCTGACTTGGGCCAGTCGATTCCACCTTGAGTTTCTGGGTAGTGGGACAGTTTGAGGTTTCTGGAAAATCAGTCGGCCGCTTTTGACTTCGCTTTTATTGGCTTGCTTAGCAGCAGCAGACCCGAGAGCAGCATCAGTGGAATGACGATGGAGGCATAAGACAACATATCCAAAAAATGGCCTGATTTATTCGCCGGAACACTCGAGAATTGAATGCCTCGTTTGCGTGGATCGCGATCGGATATGCCAGCCAAACAAGACACGCCTCCGCCTTTTGAAATGAACACCGCGAAATAAAGGCCGTCGTTATAACTGAAACGGTCAGCGAATACGTAACTTCGAAGCCATCCGCCCATGCACACGCATGCCACCACCAGCGTCACAACGCCAAAATTTCGTCGCCACGGTTTAAAGAAGTGGCCCATGAATCACCCCACCGGCTCAAGAAGGGGTTCGGTGCGCGTTACCAAGCTGCTGGTCAGAAGATTGCAGTGTCGGTTATGTTTATACATCGCATCGGCGCTGGTTTACAACGTGCGGTTCTTTCCCCTGTCGATCACACCGACCGACGCTTCAAGCTGCACAACGGGATTTGAACCGTGTCAAAAAACGTTACTCAGCCCAGAGTCACCGGAAATCGGTTGGAAAGCAGAGTATTAAACATGCTTGATCCGCGAACGAATCACGCCACAAGGACGGCTCGACCAATCAAGATGCTTCTCGTGTCCGCGTGTCTGGTGATGGGAACCATGATCTGCGGAACGCGGTTAGTCAGAGGGCAATTAGCGAACGACCCCGCCAGCACGGCCAACGCATCGAAACGTCTGAGATCAACGATCGACTCCGTTGGCGATCCACTACCCACAGGAGCCCTGTTACGAATGGGAACAATGCGGTTTCGCCCTCCGTCGTCCGTCTGTGATCTCGCGTTGTCTCCCGACGAAAAGACCGTCGTGACCATCGGTGAGTGTCTGATTGCTTGGAGCACAACGACCGGCGAAGAACTTTGGCGGGCGAGGGATCGGGAATTCGGGTTCCTGCATAGCGGCCCGCGTTACGGTTCTCATCCGATTGCATTCTCGTCAGACAGCTCGAAATTCTACACCGCTGGCGATAACAACCAATTCGTCGTTTGGGATATCTCTTCTGGGCAACGCAGCTTGGTTTCGATTCAAACACCGGCCAACGCCGACAAGAGGGGCTTTGTTAACAGGATTATTCAGTCTGTCGACGTGACTTCGGACGGCGAAGTCATTGCTGCAGGATGCAGTGCAGGTCTGGACGTCTGCGATCCACAGGGAAAAGTTCGGTTCAGCATCCCGAACGTTCACGAGAAGGACATTTCACCAGACAACAGAGACCGCTTGAATATGCAAGGCAATTACTGTATGGGCCGTTTCTCACCGGACGGAAAGTTGCTCGCCGTCGTCGCGAGTGATCGACCGGAGGAAATTCGACTGCATGACGTGACGACGGGCAAAGAACTGCATTCGGTTAAGCTCTCGGCGAAGCTGATTCGTCTGGCATTCTCGCCAGATGGCGAACAAATCGTTGCCACAGAACGCGACAATGCGATTCGCCTGTATGACGTGAAATCGAGTCGGCAAGTTTGGTCCAAGGTTCTGCAACTCAATAATCCGTTTGAGAACTACACTTCCGCGATTGCGTTCAGTCCGGATGCAAAAACAATCGCGGTTTGCGCGACCGACAATCGAATCCGCTTGCTGGATCCTGTGACGGGTGAGGCACAAGGAGAACTCATTGGCCATCATTGGTATCCCTGGGCTTTAGCCTTTACGTCAAACAATCAGATGCTTTATTCGGCGGGATGGGATGCTGTAATCCGCCGCTGGGATGTGCCGTCTCGCAAACAATTGGAATTGCCCCAAGGAGTCCATGGAACTGGAATTGTTGCCGCTTCACCGGATGGCCGGACACTAGCTTATCAAGACGATTCAGGAAACGTGCGCATCGTCAACGCCGACGACGGAGTCGAGCGACAAAAGCTGGCGCTCGCGGAAACGCATTTTTCCCAATTGCTTTTCTCACCGGACGGGTCTCATCTGGCCGCGGGCGGAAGTTCGGGCGAGCAAGTTCAGGTCGTGGTTTGGGATATCAGCAGCGGGAAACAGGTTCAGTTGTGGAACTGGCCGAAGGGACGTGATCCCCATTCGACGGTCGAGTCTCTCTGTTTCACGTTCGATAGTACGCGGTTGGCCGCAGCGATGTTTCGACAGTCCACTGCGTTTGTCTGGGACCTGTCCAGCGGCGAGCAGATCGCAAAGTTGAACCACAATCAAATTCATAGTCTGTCGTTCAGTCCGGATGGAAGTAGCCTGGCCACGGGCGGCTGGGATTCGACGGTGCGTTTTTGGGAAGCGGATAAATGGTCGATGCGCCGTGAATTCGAAGTTCCGGATCGCAGAGTGCTAGGTAAGATCGAGCCCGCTATCGATGTGCGCGTGGTATCGGTGTGTTATGCGCCGGAAGGGGGACTGATCGCGACGTCTCACCTCAACGGTCTGGTCAAGATTTATCAGTCCGACGATTTGGCGTTGCGTTCGAAACTGAAAGTGGAAGGGAATATTTCGCAAGGCAATATCGCCTTTTCACCGGACGGTCTCTGGCTGGCCACAGGTTCCCGCGGCGGTGAAGTCGAATTATGGGATCCGTTATCCGGAAAAAAGGTGTGGCTCGCTGGCAATCATCAGAGTGACGCAGTGACCCTGGGATTCGGTCGTGACAACCAAACACTCGTCAGCGGCGGAGAAGATCACATCAGCTATCTTTGGGACCTGCGTCCTCCAGTACCCTCTTCAGAGAAAGATCCATCACAACTGTGGAGTCAACTTGCCGGAGACGATGCCGCAGCCGCCTACAAAGCGATGTGGACATTGTCTGACGACCCCGACCGAACCGTCGCGCTGATGGCCGAAAAACTACGGCCGGTGAGAACAGTCTACGATCTGGACCGCATCGACAGCAGTCAGTCACCCGATGAGATCAAAAGTCGGAGACGGATGAAGAAGATTCTGGTTGACAAAGATCCGACCATCGAATCTGAGATCGCGGTTCGGCGGGCGATGTCGGTGCTCCAACAACTCGCGACCCCTGGCGCAATACGCTTGCTTAAGGAATTTGCCGACCGGGGACCAATCGCACGATATGCGACCACGGCTCTAAATCGCGCCAACGTCACCGAGAATCCGTGAAAAGCTCATTGGATTGAATTAGCCACGTCTTTCGCGACCGGAATCTAATTTCGCCGACTTTCAATGAATTTGATCCATCATTGAAGTATCAAGAAATCAAAATCAAGACTGTGGAACAGTTCCATTATTTGCTTCGGCAACTGCGAGTTCAGCTTGGCTGCCCGATTGGAGTTCTCGTCGACCCAGATCGTAGAATGCAGGGCTTCCCGCTACTGCCGCAGAATTGGCCTGGTATTGCAACCGGATGAACGGCAAGCAATGTTTGATAGGTCATGGATGTCGCCCACCCAGCCGTGCCACACACGCCAGCACCAGCGTCACCACGCCGACTTTTCGCCGCCACGGTTTGAAGTAGCTGTCCATGATTCATGCCACCTTTTCAGGGATGGGTTCAGTGATTGCCTTCGGTTTCGCAACTCGCGGCCTGCTCAGCAACAGATACGCCGAGAGCAGAGTCAGTGGGATGACGATTGGGAACCACGGCAATATCCAGCACACAATTGGCTGAGTCGCATCTCCACGAAGATTTCCTTCCACAAATTGAAAACCCAGCCAACTCCAACGGTGCCCATCCATGATTAGCTTCAATGGATCAGCGCCGCTCGGGACGATGGAATGGAACTGCTCGAAATCGGAAGGCAATCGACCGCACCAAAACAACTGCCCCTTGTGACAAACAAAGACTTGTGTACGGGTCTCGCTATTTTGGATGCAGAACAGATCAGACACAAAACCGCTCCGCACCCACGCCGCCAAAAGAACGCACGCCATCACCAGCATCACAACGCCGATCTTTCGTCGCAGCGGTTTGAAGTAGTCGCCCATGATTCACGCTGCCGTTTCGGAGATAGGTTCAGTGATTTTCATTTGAGTTGATTTGCGAGGCTTTGAGAGAAGCAGATACGCCGAGAGCAGGGTCAGCGGGATGGCAAACAGCCAATATTCGAACCACACGTGAAGAAGAGGTTGCTCGGCCGAATGATTCGGAACCCATATTGGTGCCGTTTGAACGTAACGTCCCCCCTTGTATGATCCAATCGGTGCCCACCAACGGAAACGATGTCCGCTCGCCGTCCCCTTTTCGGAAGTCGTCCATCCATAATCGCTGTGCGATTTAAGAAATTCGGCTACCTCAACTGGCCAACCATACGTCACGGTAAGTGTTCCCTCGCCCGATAGCAGTGAGAATTCTCTATAATTGCCGGATTGTATCCACAGGACGTCATTTACAGATCGACTTCTCGCCCACGCCACTGATAAGACACACGCCATCACGAGCGTCACCACGCCGCTCTTTCGTCGCCACGGTTTGAAGTAGTCGCCCATGATGATTGCTCAGGAATCGTAAACGAGCCCTGCCCAACGGGACTCACGAACACCTTCCCGTCGAGCACGACAGTGGCCTCATGTTACGATTTTGTCCGTTTCGGTTTGTCGGAAGGCTTCACGCATGATGATTGCTCGATCGGGGTTGATACTGAGACCCGTCAGCAAGTCTGGCGTTGCTGGTGGGTTAAAAGCAATCGTTTCAGACGATCCGGTAGTGGTCGGTTTGGGTGTGTCAGAAGTTTTTGGCTGTCATCATGTTGATTTGGTTGACGGTTTCGCAACTCGCGGCTTGCTCAACAGCAACCACGCGGAGAGCAAAGTGAGTGGGACGACGATCGACCAATAGGGAATGGTAATTCTCCGCAAAGTTCCGTATCCAGCAGCATCTAATGCTTCTTCATGAACCTCGAACCCGAGCACTTGCCAGTCTCGTGTGACATCGTTATTTCCGATGATCACGACCGGTGAGAAGAAGTTCGGTTCTGCCGTCTGCTCTTCTTCGGCCAACTTCTCCATCTCTTCTGTTGTCACCAATTTCAACGGCATTCTGAGGTGCATCACATACAAACGATGCTCGTTCCATTGGAAGCCGCCTTTTTCTGAAGACAGCGATATCGTCATATTCGATTTGCCAGGGAAATCGAAATGATCGCGAACTGACAGGCTTCTGACCCACGCCGCAGTCAACACGCACGCCATCACGAGCGTGAACACGCCGATCTTTCGTCGCAGCGGTTCGAAGAAGTCCATGATTCACGCACGCTGATGATGAAACGGGGACGGGCAACGTGATCGGTTCCCTGTCCTTGGGAGCGACTCGGAAATTTCGGATTCGACACAAGATCAAAAGAAATCCGAGGAGCTTTATTCAGGGAAACGGCACTTTGATCATCATGGCGGGAACCATGCAGCAATTCTGGCAACATGAAGTTCAAAACTCTCAGGAAAACGTTGGCGAAAGAATTAAGCTGACGTTCAGAATGGTTGATACGGAATCGCCTGTTCAGGATGCTTTCTTCTTCGGCAAGAGTGAAAATAATGGCGAAAGAAAGGGTTCGTAGTTCTTCCAGCGATCGACGGAACTGGTGTAAACAGCTTGGCGGATTTGGGTCACGCTGGCCGTTCTGACGGGTCTGCGATGATCGTGAAAGGCTGAGCACGCGGGTTCCCAATCCAGACCGCACCAACTCACCAGCCTTTTCGCGGTGCGTTCGATGTCGCGAACCGTTTCCTCGTAGTCAACATTCAAAATTGGGATCGGCAGAGTACGGTGCCAATGGTCCATCAGGCGTTCGTAAGCAAGGAAGCTCGACGCGATATCCTCGAAACTGTTCGTCCAATGAACTTTCCGGAAATCGGCCATCCAGCACGAGATGGCCGTATCGCGCATGTCGCGACGACAGTGAATAATCTTCGCACGCGGAAAAAGAGTGGCAATCAACCCCGCGAACAAATAATTGTCGGGTAATTTGTCCGTAATCCTCAACGCTGTTCCATTGAGCGCTGCAAGGCGGTCAAGGCAGTTGTTTGCAATCTGCTCGATCAAAGTAGCGTCGAGATTCGGAATGGATGTTGACTTCGTAAGGCCACGGATAGCAATTTCACGAAGGTCGTTGAAGGCACTCCAGCCGAGTCCCAGTTCACCAGCACTGTATACTTGGGAATGACAGGCCAGGATCTGTTCTGTCAGCGTCGTTCCCGAACGCGGAAGCCCGATGATGAAAACAGGTAGTTCAGAATTCACTCCCAGTGTTTTCACATGTTCAAAGTATGACGGTGTGAAGACATTGATCATCTCGGCGATGAATCGATCATGCTGCTCAGATTGATATGTGATTCCGCGACGCCTGTGCTCGGCGAGTCTTAGCGAATTCGCAAGACGAAGATCCTCAGATGCCGCAGCGTAGTCGCACCGCGCATCGTCGACGAGTGCCAGTGAGAAATACAACTCCGACCGTTTACTGTCCTGCAGATTGGGCTTCGCGGCCAGATGGCGGATCATGACCAGGTCGTCGTCTGGAAGTCTGCTGCGCAGCAGGCTTGCCATATGGGCGAAGGCTTCCGAACAATCAGGCTTGAGACGAATTGCTTCACGAAACGAGTTCGCCGCTCGGTCAAACTCGCCTCTTTCCTGATGAATGATCCCCGTATTGCAATGGGTGTGCGCAAAATCGGGACGAAGCCGCAGCGCTTCCTGATAGTGCGCTAGCGCCTGGTCTAATTCGCCGATCTCGTAATGGATCGTTCCTTGACCGTCGTGTGCCTGGGCGAAACCAGGTGCAAGCTGGGTCGCCCGCTGATAGTGATTCAGCGCCAGCGAGTATTGCTCTCGTACGTGAAATAACCTGGCAACGTTGAAATGGATCAGTGCCGACTGGGGGTTGAGTTGCAACCCGCGCCGATACCAGCTAAGGGCAGCGTCCAGGTTTCCCATTTCCTGCAGCACCTGGCCTAACTGGTTGTGCGCTTCGATATCGTCCGGCTGTAATTCCAGCGCCTTCCGACAGCAGGCATCCGCCTCATGCAGGCGGCCCGTGGTCAGTAATGCATTTGCGAGCCTGTTGTACGCCTCGGTCCTTTCCGGCTGATGTGCAATTCCTTGACGGTAGACAGCAATTGCTTCTTCCAGGTTACCTTGTGCGATCAACGTATCGCCAAGTTTTATGGGCAGTATCGCGCAGTCAGGCTGCAGTTCGAGCGCCCTGCGGAAGCAGGCAATCGCTTCTGGAATTCTCCGCAGTGCAAGAAACGCATCACCCAGGTTATTGTGAGCGATTGTGACATTTTCATTGAGTTGAATGGCTCGGCCAATGAATTCGATGGCAGCTTGATAACATCCTGACTGAGTGGCAGTTACGCCAAGACGCTGCAGCGTTTCGAAATGATTTGGGGCGACATCCAGAATCTGCTGGTAAAACTGTTCGGCCACGGATTGTCGACCGCCCTGATGGTGTTTGAGCGCATCCGCAAGCGTTTCGAAAATCGTCGCCATTTCCCAAAGTCCAATTTGGAGTGGCAAAAAACACTTTCAGATTCATCGACAATTTCGAAGTGCCACCAAGGAAATCTGGCGAGCTTTTAAGCAAATCGACTTCGGCGACTGACTGAATTGGGGACGTGGGTGCATGGCGACCTGTTTCCTGTTAAATACTTCCGAAACCGCCTCCTGCCGGAGATATTCTTCGTCCCGTTCGCTGATGTCATCGAGCGCATGAAACTGGTGAAAGCTGAGGTCGAAGAGGCACCCGGCACATAGTCGTATTTCTGGCTCAGGATTGATGAACTCGACCAATACAGAGGGCAAGTCGGGTTTGCCAAGTTGCGGGAGGCGATGAGTCCCAAGGTCGGTTCACCGGTAATCGAGTCGTGAACTACCGCCCTCTCCATTGCCCCTTGTAATACATCCGCGCCATCTCGGCACCGTCGTTAAGCGATTGTCAAGAATCGTTCCTCAGGCGAGAGTGACCGGAAATCAGTCGAGTTTCTGAAACTTGATCGGCGTCATCCGAATCGGAGCGTGTCCAAAGTCGGACGAATGGCGTGCCAACGATGCGCACTGATTTCAGTTCGCTCTGTCCCGTAATTCGGTTGTTTGATGATAATCCGATGAAACATTTGAGATTGCCAGTCAGCAGCAACGTTGAAGAGCAAGTTCATCGCTTTCAGAAACTCAACATACTTCGCCAACTCGCGATCTGTGCCGGATGCGATCAAAGCCAACAGTGGATGGAAAATCTTGGTCATCGTGGTATTGTCGGACTCCGGATGATCGGAAAGACTTACATATTGCTTGTACCGCGCTTGGTATCCGATTTCCGGTACCGAAACCGACAAAAAAGTTGCGATTTCGGAATCATCCAAACGGACTAAGAAACATCGATTGTGAAGCATTCAGACAACGGATGGCTGACGGAATTCACGACGAATCGGTTCTGAATGCTTCGATTGCTTATCCGGATCCCGACAGTTGGAGGTACAGACAATGCTTTTGAAACGATCGCTTTTCTCAATCCTGATTGCGACGACATTCTCGGTTGTTTTTACTGCAGATCACCACAGTTGTGTTGAGACAGCGGCCGCCCAAACGAATGCTGACGTTGAGCGGGAAACACTTGCCACGCAGATAAAGGACTTGCAAAAACATGTGTCAGAGCGGCAGTCGCAGCTCAGCGAAATCCGCCAATCTCGAGTTGTCGCGGCAGGGACGGTGGGCTGGACGCTTCCAAAACTTCAGGACAACAAGTCGAATGTCCGAGTCAAACTGGCGACGGAAATCGTGGCGAAGCTGGGCGACGATTACATCGTGCTGCTCACCCGCCGAATCCCGGTCGGCGCGTATCCCTGCTTGATTCCCTATTGGCAAAAAGCAAACGATGGATTCGACGTCACACTCGCTGACCCCGCCGTATCCCCTACAACCCCGGTTGAATACGGAATCCGCAACAAGAACTATCTGATTGACTGGATTGTCGTGAGAAAATAATCGAGTCATTAAAATATGTGGCACTGGCCGAACGGGAACCAATTCGCCCGAGGTGAACTGAATAACGCCTCACCCACCCACTCGAAAAGACGCATGCCATCATCAGCGTCACAACGCCGATCTTTCGTCGCCACGGTTTGAAGAATCCGCCCATGATTTGAGACTCACCGTAAACTGACGATCGAAGCGAACGTGAACGGATCTTACCTCAGTTTCCGAACGCCGACCGCCTGGTATTTCGGAATCTGCAGTCGCGTTCTTCGTCTCCGAATGGCATCAACGGATTGGTCGACTTCTCCTTCAGCGACAGCCGCTTCACTGTTTGGCTGGCAAGCCCCTCAAGGTGTTACGGACGACGAAGAAATTGTGCAAGATGCCCTGGAATGGCTCATGAACACATCAATAAGGACATCGAAGCACCGAAGGATATTGCGAATTCTTTGAGGAATTACGGCGGAAAGATCGGGAATAGCAGCGCTGTGCCCTGACTGTTCTCGACTCAAGAAAGAGATACGATTACGTGCAGTAAGCTTCCACTTCTTTTTATCTCCGCACATTCGATTATTCAGTTTTTGCCTTTGCTCGCAAAACTTCTGCCTTCGCTTGAGCAACTTCTGCGTATGCTTGTTCAGCTTGTGCCTTTGCTTGAGCGGCTGCGGCTTTGGCTTGCACAGCTTCTGCTTTGGCTTGCTCAGTTTCAACATTCGCCTGAGCAGTTTCCGCCTTTGCTTGTACTACTTCTGCTTTCGCTTGAGCAGCTTCTGCTTTGGCTTCTGCGGTGTCCTTCAGGTTCTCTTGTACATTTTGATTTGTAAGAGTTGCTGAGGTTGTCGCATTCTCTTTCCCGCAACCAGTAAAGCAGACGAGTGTAACGACAAGTGGCAGAATTCTTTTAAGAGACATGATGCGATGGCTCCTCTTTTTAAACGAGATCGAGGGGGTCGTGAAAAAAGCCGCTACCGACATTGAATTCATCCTATCACCTCAACGTGGAATTGTCGCACGTGCTGTGCAATCGAACCTGCGACAAAGAACGGCGGAGTAATTTTAGAAGTTCCGTTTTCACAAAACTTTTGCTGTGTCGCCTTGATTTTCCAAGGTTGTCAAATAAGAAAAAAGTGGTCATGGAGTCGATGCTTGGACTGGCTCATGCATCATCAAGACACCAAGGGATGTTCCCGAACACATTGGGTAAACGGCGAATGACGACGATGACGAATCGGTCATGAAGTCACGAAGAAAATCGAAGCATAAAACAGATTGAGCGGGAGCATGATGCGAAACGTTGCCATCGTTTCAATGCTCTGGTATTCAAAGAAACCGCCAATCAACCCCACTGCCAGAATGATCATCAAGATTCCTGCCGCTTGCTTCCATCCTTGGAAAAATCGCTTCATAAGTCCGTTCTCACTTTAACTGGTCAACAATCCAACATTGCCATGCTGCGGGTTATGGCAGAACGCTTTTCAGAAGCGCTCCAAGGTACTTCAATTCATCAATTGCAGTCTTTTTCGTCTTTCGGCGAATATGGCTTGGAGTCTTCGTTATCCGATTTTGAAGTTTCTGGATGTTTCGCAGGTGCGTCTTCTGTGAAGTCAATCGAAAGAGCAGAACCGGAAGGCACATAAATCACGTTGTCGTCTGTGGAATCCGACTCAAGGTAGGCCGATTCTGACTCGCAGTCCGTGACACAGAGCGGACGATTCGCACCCGTGGTCTCCGAAACGCATTCGGGGAACCACTTGGGTGCCCCTAACGTGACGATGGTTGGTTTCTCAAATGCTGGGATTGGAAGTTCACAAACTGGAATGCGAGAAGAATTGTGCTCCACCAAGAGCACGGTCCCGACACCTGAAGCATAAGCCAACCCAAACACCATCAGATACTGTTTCATTTGAACATCCTTGATCAAATTAACCCGATTAACACGGCGGGATTTTGCGGTGATCCCACTTTTGCGTCAATATCGACAAGTTCTAACCCTGGATCGCCATTGCGGCTTCGACCTTCGTCCTGAACCGTTCATCCCGAATCCATCCATCCCTTTGACGACGGATGATTACTCGTCACCGGGAAGAATTCCGGTGACCTTCACGCCGAGCGTAATCACGAAAGTGAACGACGGCGGCTTTCCGGTCTTCTCATGGGTCTTGCAACTGACGCGGACCGAGTCGAACGAAGCGACGATGTGTGTTGGGATCGTTTCCTCGCGATCATCCACGGGTGTACTCTCAAGTGCGGTCAGCGCTGCGCGGACCGCGGGGCCGTTGACCCACTCGCGAATTCGCCTTCGTTCCCTGACAATCTGATCGTTCGTGGCCTTGTACCGATCTCCGTCCAAAGTATTCGAAACGACAACCATGTGCAAAACAGCTTCCAGATTCTTCTGGAAGTGTTCGTTTGCGAATTCGTCTGTCGACAACTCGATTCGTTTAACATGTACGCCTTTTGCCAGGACGTCTATCACATCGTTTTCCTGATCGTTTTGCCTCCCTCGCAAGTTGGACGACGTAGCGTCATGAGCTCTGATTTCGAACTTGGTTTTCAATGCTCGTTCGAGATGAGATGTGAACTCGTCCGTTTGGATCGGAAAAGTGGGGTCGGCCAGCATCGCATCGCGAGCGTTCCAATGGCGCGAGTCATCCGCAAAAGTTGAGCCGACAGCAATCGCCACAGCGATCGTCGTTGGGATGATTCTGAGTTTCATGTTTACATTCCCATCATCGGGTTAAACAACCCTTTTCGAACGGCTGGAGCCGGGATCGAACTGGCGACACCAGGAGTTTCACGCGATACTTATCAATACGGCGACTGCCACGAACAAGATCGCAAGCACGATCTTGCTTCGCCGCGGATTAAAGTAGCTGCCCATTGGTCGAACTCACTTGGTTGGTGTCAGCGCGGCTGGCTTCGTTGCTCGTGGCTTGCTCAACAGCAACCACGTCGAGAGCAGAGTCAGCGGGAGGACGACGGACCAGTAGGGGATGATCCAAATTCTGCATCGGCATCCATTCAATGTGAAGTCCAGATACTCACAACTGCCGAATCCACAACATCGCCAGTACCACGTGAGACGAGTGTCGGCAATTAAATCTGAAAGGTCGTCTGAAGGAGTGTTGCTTCCCCAATTTGTACTTAAAAGCGTTGGGTGATGCTGCGGTAATCGTTCGTAGGAATACTGATAGCCAATGACGTGGCGCTCTGAAAACATCGTATGTTTTGTGTGAAGCCCGCAGTAAAAAATGGCACAATCGTAAATCGTCAGGCTTCTCACCCATCCACCCGCAAACACGCACGCCATCGCCAGCGTCACCACACCGATCTTTCGTCGCCACGGTTTTAAATAGTTGCCCATGATTCAATTTTCATCTTCAGGGACTGGCGGAACGACTTTTTCTGGCAGGCCTTCAACGTTGGAAATCTGCGCTGAGATGTGCCGATCCTCACCGTTCGGTTAGTCTTCAGTTTCGGCGTTGGCCCGCGCAATCTGAGTTTCGAGCAAGAAGGCTTTGGCCTTCAATTCGGTGACCCGAGTCACGCGAGCTTCCTTCACCCTTTCCTGAAGGAACTTGTAACTTTCGATGGCGTTCTGGACCGCCTCATCACATACCTTGATTCGATCTTTTCGTGTTTCCGCGTGGGCGATGCGCGCGGCCAAGAGATCGCGCTCAGCTAACAGGACATCTTCATACGAAATACGGGCATTTTGGAAGAGTTTCGTCGCGGAGTCGCGAATCTCTTCTAAGACTGCTAATCGCTGCTTTTGAAGTTCTTTGATGTTTGGGTTCGCTTTCTTCGTTTCTTGCGTCCAGACGGAATTGCAAAGAACGAACAGCAGGCATGTGCAGCTGATACTGAGCACCAACAGACGTACCGAAATCTTCGCGGTCGGTCGCATCATCGATCTCCACAAAAAGTCTCTTTTGATCAGGGTTCAATAAAGTGCCCGGAGGCATAAGCGTTTCGCTCGTTCGTCAGCGGCCAAAGCAGGACCCGCCACGAGATGCACCACCGAGATTTTCAAAGTCGATCTTGCCGTAATTCTACGGCCGCCAACTGTCGGAATGAATCTCAGTCAAATTCGGCGGCAGCCACATGCTTCGCCACAGCAAGATGCAACGAGTGACTTTGATTTCTGAGTCGGGATGACAGGATTCGAACTGTGCCAAAAAACGTTCCTCAGATGGCACAGTGTCACTAACGATTTGCCAAACCTCCATTCCACACTGCATCGGCAGGAGCATGCAACTTGGTGGCAAACCGCTGTGCTACGCGACCAAGTAGTGCCTCCACGAGGATTCATTCACATGGCGGCAGTGATTGTCTGACTTTGACTGATCAAGGATTTAAGAGAAATCAGTTCGGCCCAACCAGCACGAACGGGCTCCAAAAGTAGGGACTTCTCCATCGACCTTGGTCCCGAATCGATTTTTTGGCCGCCTGCAGCTTTTCGGCATAACTTACACTTTCTTGCTGGTTCAGTTGCATTGCCAGATCCGCACAGAATCCACCAATTAAGTTGGCTGCCGCTTCATCGTCAACGAGCCAGTTACTGGCAATCACTCGTCGCGCACCTGCGATCAAGAACCCTCGAGACAGCGCCCACGTTCCTTCACCCTTCTGCTGTGGACCATAATTGGTCTCACACGCACTCAGAATCGCAAGTTCACACCCGTGCAGCTTCAGCTCGTAAATCTCTGGGAGCGTCAGAAAGCCGTCGTCCGCAGGATCGGACGAACCCTGAGGTCCAGGCGTCAATGCCAACGCTCCGAAGAAATTGCCAAACGCCTGGTCCGTGATTCCGTGACAGGCCAGGTGGAGAATCTTGCGATCCGTCACGTTAAACCGGACATTCGCTTCGGTGGCCAGCTCGCGTTTGAGTTGCCCCAGTTCGGTTCCCGCTTTTCTGAACGCATCGATCAACGCCGCCGATTCCACGCTGGTGAACGGAAGTCGGTTCAAACTTCCACCCACTGTTGAATATCGCGCTCCACTCGATGTTTGGCTCGCCTCCGTCGAAGATCGCGCCGCGACGAGACGACTATTTTCGTTTGAATAAATCGGATCAGCGACCGTCAAGACCGGCGGCCGCTTTCCGGCGCGGGCCAGGGAACGATCCGCCAGATTGCACAGGACACTTGCTGACGGTCCATAGGCGATCGCCGGGCCTCGATCCAGGAAATACTCTGGATTATTGCCTCCCTCGACAACCAATGTCTCAAACGGAAACAGCGCTAAGGGACCTTCGGGGACAATGACCAGCCGTTTGAACCGCCCGCTTGTTAATGACGACCGTTGCGTCTCCGGAATCAGTACGGAATACAGAACTTCCAGTTGTGAAATCAGCTTCGGATCGGGTGGCTGGTCCACTCGTTCCGGACGTCGTGCCAATTGGGGAATGACTCCGACATTTTGATTTCCGACCAGGATCTCCGAAAGCCGAACTTGAGTCAGCGGGCCAGCGGTCGTGCCCAGGATCTTGGCAGCGGTTTCATCAATCGAGAGGAGATCGAGCTTTGGTTTGTCCTCCCCAAGTGTCAATACGTAACCACCCTGGGAATTGAACAAATAGATGAGCGCCAAGCAATTCGGTCCCAGCAGCTTCTGACAAATCTCTTCGAGCGTCGGCTGCAAAGTCTGGCGAGTAATCATGTCGCGGTAGATCGGATTGGCGCTTCGTTCATCTCGATAATGTTCGTACAAATCCGCTCGCGCCTGTTCCAACGCCTGCCGCGCTTTTTCGGTATCAACCCGCGATGTTTGAGTCGACGAGGCCATCGAGTTCAATTGATGCTCGAATCCTTCGATCTTCTTGCGAATTTGCGATTCTCGCTCGCGAAGACTCGCACGTCGTTCCGGAGTCAGTCCCGCGTTCAGATCAACGTGCGAACGATTCATTTCTTCGAGCAGCGAACGGGCTCGACTGCGCTCCATCGTCTTGAACGCTCCTGCGAGATCCCCCATTTCGCGCTGCCATTCGAACAACATTTCAAACGGTTGACCATAGTATGCAAAAGACGTGGCGCGTTCACCTTCCGCGCCAGCCACAGTGCTGCGAAACTCGTCAGCAATCGCGAGACATTGTTCCAGATCCTCTAGCGCCTTTTCCTTTTGGCCTTTTTTCCATTCAATCTGCGCGCGCACGAATATTTCGCCGGAATACTTATTGGGTATGAAGCCCGCATTTTTTTTGATCGTCAGGCTTCGATCAATGTCTGCCAGCGCCTTGTCGTATTCCTTTTGATCGAAAAACAGGCAAGCACGATTGTGAAGCGTTACCGAGACCTCCGGAGAATTGGGGCCAGATAATAATTCGAAAATTGCCAGCGCCCGATCAATCTGCTCCGCAGCCTCGGCATAGCGTTGTTGTCGCTGATAGATGTTACCTAAGGTGCTGGCGATCACGCCGCACATTCGGTCGTTTTGGCCGAAGCTTTTATCCGCAAGCTTGAGGGCGCGCTGATAAGTCTTCTCTGCATCCGAAATTCTCAGAAGCCCAAGATATGCTGCCCCAACACTGTTTAAGCTATCCAGCAGTTGCGTAGATTCCGACCCATAGATTCTTTCGAAAATTGCCGTCGAACGAAGGGCATCCTGAAGCGAGTCGTCAAACCGCGCCTGATTGAAGTAGAAAATTGCACGATTCTGGTGCGTCTCGGCGAGAAGGTGACTGTCTGGAGTCTCTCTCGCGACGGTTGCGAGTGCTTGCTTGAATAACGTATCCGCTTCGGCGTATCGCCCTTGACTCGTCAAAATCCGGGCAAGCGTCACTCGCACAGTCGCAACACGCAGGTGACCAGGGCCGAGTACTCTGATCAAAGTCTGTGTCGCCTGTCTGCAAAGAGTTTCAGCTTCGTCGTATCGGTGTTGTTCATGACGTACGTCGGCAAAATCGGATTGCAATGTGGCAAAATCGTCGGTGTCTCGACCGAGCGCTTGTTCTGCGTACTTCATGCCCGTAGCAATCACCCGTTCTGCCTCGTCAAACTTACGTTGAAGAATGCAGGCTGCGATCACGTTGTGAAAGGCACTGGCAATGACTTCAGGTTCATTCTGAAATGAGGTCTGCGCAATACTGAGTGCGCGCCGGGCAAGCACTTCCGCTTCGTCATACTTTTCGGCAGCGTATTGTTCTTGGAATTTCTGATACAACTCGGTGTACTCAGTCACGGGATCTTTCGCATCAGCGAGCTCCACCGTGGAAATCGAAATCAAAAAAAGTACAACGTGGAAAAGAGAAACCCGAAATCGAGACTGCATGAAGGTCTCCCCATCATTCAGAAACAAGTCACCGTAAAGTCTCAAGCGGTATGAAACGAAATCAAGGGTCGTTCTTTCTGAATGAAATTCGCGAATTCAGAAGTTAAAGTGCGAAATAGACGACCAATGGCAAAAACCTACAGTGAGATGGCAATCGTCGCAAGAGACAAAGCAGTGAACTGTGTCTGCTCACAAAAAGGCATGTAAGCGGCGGTCGTTGTTCGCCGAGTGCGAGGCATCTTCGGCAGCTCACGGATTGGAGTTCAAAGAAAAACCAAAGCCGCGAAGGCTGCGACAGCAATTTTGGTTCTCTTTGTCGCCGCCTTACGGCTTGAAATACCCCTCCACGGCACAGGAAACATCATCGTTTGAGGTGGACCGGTGGTTTCGCTTCGCTCACCAACCGACTGATCAATATTGTCCCGCTGGGACAATCGGAATTCGTTCACGTCGATTTGCTGGTACGGCATGGATAGATGATGAGTCGAGTCTCCTACTGCTGTCGCGCTCCACCTTCAACGATACAGGATTGGCGTGAAGATCGGGTTTGCCACAAGGTTGATCGCGATCCCACTTTTGCGTCAATATCGACAAGTTCTAACCCTGGATCGCCATTGCGGCTTCGACCTTCGTCCTGAACCGTTCATCCCGAATCCATCCATCCCTTTGACGACGGATGATTACTCGTCACCGGGAAGAATTCCGGTGACCTTCACGCCGAGCGTAATCACGAAAGTGAACGACGGCGGCTTTCCGGTCTTCTCATGGGTCTTGCAACTGACGCGGACCGAGTCGAACGAAGCGACGATGTGTGTTGGGATCGTTTCCTCGCGATCATCCACGGGTGTACTCTCAAGTGCGGTCAGCGCTGCGCGGACCGCGGGGCCGTTGACCCACTCGCGAATTCGCCTTCGTTCCCTGACAATCTGATCGTTCGTGGCCTTGTACCGATCTCCGTCCAAAGTATTCGAAACGACAACCATGTGCAAAACAGCTTCCAGATTCTTCTGGAAGTGTTCGTTTGCGAATTCGTCTGTCGACAACTCGATTCGTTTAACATGTACGCCTTTTGCCAGGACGTCTATCACATCGTTTTCCTGATCGTTTTGCCTCCCTCGCAAGTTGGACGACGTAGCGTCATGAGCTCTGATTTCGAACTTGGTTTTCAATGCTCGTTCGAGATGAGATGTGAACTCGTCCGTTTGGATCGGAAAAGTGGGGTCGGCCAGCATCGCATCGCGAGCGTTCCAATGGCGCGAGTCATCCGCAAAAGTTGAGCCGACAGCAATCGCCACAGCGATCGTCGTTGGGATGATTCTGAGTTTCATGTTTACATTCCCATCATCGGGTTAAACAACCCTTTTCGAACGGCTGGAGC
>Ga0206876_1077_pt1 | contig 28690 bp, 15 predicted proteins | sample Alteio_BWOrgCont_10_FD_152619 | JGI IMG/M metagenome (GOLD analysis project Ga0206876, IMG submission 152619) | Enriched cells from forest soil in Barre Woods Harvard Forest LTER site, Petersham, Massachusetts, United States -... | ecosystem: Environmental > Terrestrial > Soil > Temperate forest >...
GGCCACCAAGCCCGAGGCACCCGAGTAAGTGAAATTAGCGGCATTGAAGCCGTTGATGAGTCCCGCACCGCTAATCAGAGTGTAGGTTCCGCCAGGGGAAAGAGTCAGCGAACTCAGGACATTAAAGTTGAAGGTCGTGGATCCCCCGAAAGTCAGCGTCCCGCCGCTCATCGCGATCAAGTCGTTGGACGTGCCGCCCGCCGTGGTGGCGGTGTTGAGGTCGAAGTCAAAGGCCGTTCCGTTGCCAACGCTGAAGCTTGATCCGGCGATGGTGAGTGTCCCCACCGCGCCAGGTGTCGCCCCGGGCGCGATGTGCGCCACGTTGCTTCCGGTCGTCGCAGTGGTCAAGGTCCCGTTGATCACGCCATTGCCCGCCAGCGTGGCCACGGCCGTGTTGTTGCCGACCGTCACGGCGCTGCCCGCGGCCAGGCTGCTCAGGATATTAAGTGTGCCGCCAGCGACAAGGGTCGTGCCGGTATAAGTGTTCGAGCCGGAAAAGGTCTGGGTGCCGCTGCCACTCTTGACGATCGACAACGTGTGGGTGAGCGTGCCGGTGCCGTCGATGATTGCCCCAGCGTAGGTATTGTTCGAGGTCCCGCTGATCGTCAAAGTCTGGGCCGTGCCGAAGGAATTATTTTCCACTAGCGGTGTGCCGACGCTGGAGCCATTGGTGGCGAGGCCGCCGACCGTCGAACTGGAATGAATTTCGCCGGAAGTAGGGCCAGTAGAAAGCGCGAGTGTGCCCGTGCTCCCGGCGCCAAAGGTGACGACGTTGGGGGCGGAGCTGTTCAAGGCACCAGTGCTCCCGAGAACGAGTTCGCCGCTATTGATCGTCACCCCGCCGGTGAAGGTATTGTTGCCTTTCAAGGCCACAATGCTGTTGGCGGAGGCACCGGTGATGGTGATGGAGCCCACCCCGGGGCTCGATTCACCGATAGGACCGGAGAAGTTCATGACAGCCGCAAAATTAGGCGTGACCATGTTGAACGTGGCATTGCCCTGCAGGGTGATCAAGGTGCCGGAGAAAGTCATGCCACGGGCAGCCACACTGACACTGTTCTGGCTAATCGTGGACCCCGCCCCGAGGGTCAGGTTGCCGGTAAAGCTGGCCCCGGAGGTGCTGGTGTTTTGCAGGTTCAACGTGCTGTTGGCGTTGACTATCAAATTATTGGTGATGGTCGCCGTGGAACTGCCATTGTCCGGGTTCAAGGTGCCGGAACCGTTAATAATGAGCGTACCGGGCAAAGGCGCCGGGCCTGCCGTGAGCACGCTGATCCGCAACGTGGCCCCGCCCTCGATGGTCGTGGAACCGGCATAATTATAGGTGGCCGCATTCGGGCCCGTGTAAAAGATGCCGGGACCATTGATGACGATATCGTGATGCCCACTGCTGCCCTCGGTGATCCCGTCCATGGTGATCGTCTTGCCGGCCGCGACAGTAAACGTGATCGTGCCGGTCGTGCTGTCGAGGGTCGCCGGACCGGCGTTACCGAAAGACAAATTGGCATTGGCGATCAAAGTCGATCCGTTGCCTAGCGCGGGCGTGAGAAGGGTGACCACCCCCGTATTGATGGAGTCGCCGAAAGTGACGGTGTCATTAGCTCCAATCGAGACGCCGCTCGCTCCTACCGTAACGGCGGCTGAACCCACCGAGCTGAGTTCCCCACCGTTCAGCGTGACGGGCCCGGCGGCAAGCGCGCCGTTCGACCCCACTTCCAAGACACCGGAATTCAAGATCGTGCCGCCGGCGTAGTTGTTGCCGGCGTTGGAAATCTGCACGATGCCTCCATTGAGCGTGACGCTATGGCCCGATCCGCCACCATCGATGGCGCCCGTCAAGGCCAGGGTTCCCGTACCGGTGTTCGTGATCGCGGCATTGCCCGCAAGAGTGATATTGCCCGCATAGGCCAGGGTGCCCGCCGCGATGTTCGACTGGGTGACGGTCGTGGGCAGGGTCACGCTTTCGCCCAAGACCAGCGTCCCGGTGCCCGACTTGGTGATATCGAGAGAGGCGTTGTAAAGATTGGTTGGATTGGTCGCGTCGGTGATCGTGCCGCCGACCGTCAGCGTGGAACCGGCAGTCGTTACCGTAAGCGTGAGCGGTCCGCTCATCAGGACATTACCGGTGCCAAGGTTCAAAGGAGTTGAAGCCGAAAACGTGGAAGCGAAGCTGCCGTTCCAAGCCTGCGCGTTATTGTTGGACAGCGTTACGCCTCCTGCCAGGGAAGTGCCGATTGTCCCGCCGTTGATTGTGAGTGTGCCGGTACCGGGCGCAGTCGCATTGTTCAAATTCAACGTGGCGGAATTGAGAGTCAAGCCACCACTGTAACTATAGGTATTGGTACCGCCAAGAGTCTCCGTGCCGCCAGTTTCTGAAAAGGTCAGAGCGACCTTGCATGAACCCGCGTTATTATTATCAATAACCGCTCCAAAATAGGTCACTGTCGAACTACCCCCGAAAGTCAGCGTCGAGGTGCCTGTCCCGTTGTTGAGTATAACGCCAGCTGTTCCCGTGCTCGAGAAAGAGCCAACGCTTTGGCTGGTTCCGTTGAGATTGAGTATACCGCCATTGACCGTCAGCGGCCCACTGGAAGCACCCAAAGTGGCCCCACTGCCGAGCACCAACGTGCCGTTGTTCACGGTCGTCCCGCCCGTGTTCAGATTAGCGCCACCGAGTGTCACGGTGCCTGCCGTATTAACGTTGATGGCCCCGCCCGTGGCGGTCGTCGCGCTGTTGATGACAATATTCGATCCACTTACTCCACCCAAGGTCAACGTCTTGCCCGCGGCGATAATCAGCGTTCCATTCTGAAGAGCCAGGGTACCCGTGTTATTGACCGTGAAGGTCGAAGTGTTGGTAAGAGAAAGCGGAGCGTTAATGGTGAGACTATGGTTCGCGGAATCGTCGAGCAGGATCGCGGTATTGGCATTCCCGTTAAGCGTGGCGTTACCCGCCAGCGTGAGAGTCCCGGTGCCGCCGAGCGCCAGGTTCTGGTTGATGCCAGTCGTCACCCAGATGCCCGCTCCGGCAGCAGCCGTCGCATTCGTGGTGGGCATGTTGGTGTAGCTCGCCGCATTGAACTCCAAGGTGGTGACGCCTGTCGGTACGGTGCCCACTCCGCTCGGCACCGTGGTCCAATTGGCAGCGACACCCCAAGAACCGGTATTGGTAACGTTCCAGGTTTCCGTAGACGCGGCCCGTGCGGCCTGACCGGAAAAAAGAGCGAGGGCGGCGACCAAAAAGAGGGCCACTCGTGCAGTCAGGAGCGATTTGACCGGAGTAACGAAGCCGTGGAATGATTGGCGGGGAGGATTCATGGTATTAATTTCGTTTTTTCAGCTTAAATTTAAAAAAGATGGATCGCTGTTTCCTGCAAGGTGACGAGGGATGAAGTCGCTATTTATATCTTTTATATCTTATTTTGCGGAGATTGCAATAAAATAATGTACGGGGACGTGAAGTTAGTTGCCGACAATGGATCAATGGAAAAATATCTCTTCTTCTTTGCTTCGTTTGCCTCTGGTCGTTATGGGTGGTTTTTTAAATCGCCCTTATTTGACCGCAGGGTGATAAAAGCATTTGACGGCATTGATATATATGTTTTATCGTAATGACAAGATTTTTATGCACGCGCTCAATTGTCATCCCAAAAAATCCCGGCAAGGGTTCACGCTCATCGAACTGCTGACGGTCATCGGCATCATCAGCATCCTCGCGGGGGTCGCGGTCTCGGGGTTTTCCTCCATCGGCGCGCGGAACTTCAGCACGCAAAGCCTGAAGATATCGGATATGCTGGAAAAAGCGCGGCAGTACGCGGTGGCAAATAACACCTATACTTGGGCTGCGTTCTATACCAGCCCAGCCACCGCCACCCAACCGGCGCAGGTCTACGTCGCGCTCGTGGCCTCCGTGGATGGCACGTCGCAAGTCCTGCCCAGCGGATCATTGGGCTCCACGGCGCAGTGGTCTTCCGGCCAGGTCGACACGACCGTGACCGGCAGCAAAGGCGCACTTTTGGACAAAGTCGCCTCCTTCCCCCAGATGGGCCTTTCCAATCTTGGCAGCTATAATTCCCTCATTTCCAAGCTACCCGCACTCGACTCCAACAATCTTGCATCCCTGGCATCCTCCACGGGCACGCCAGCCGGCCCTTCTTTTTTGGTCAATATCCCCGGGCTCGGCCCTGAGACTTTCACGCAGAGCATCGAATTCACACCTTCCGGGGAGGCCAAGGTGCAGGCGGCACCGACCCAGGCGATTGAACTCGACCTCTGCCAGTACCATGGGACAGCGGCCTCGAGCACGATGGTCGCCGTGATCCGGGTCAATGGTTTTACCGGCCAGATCGAAGTCTACCAACCGTGATGATCAAACACGCCATGGCCCGGCTCGTCACGGTCAGGAGGCAGAGGGCCTTCTCGCTGGTGGAGGTAGTGCTCGCGATTGCCGTGGTTTCTTTCTGCCTGTTCGCTCTTTTAGGCCTGATGTCCGTCGGGGCCCAGGCCAGTTACGATTCATCGGAAACGGTCCAGGCCGCGACCATGGCTTCGCTGATCATTTCCGAACGCCGCGCGGCGCCGACCAATACGATCAGCCCGACCTTTCCGGTCTTTCCTTTGACGAACACGATGAGCCCGGCCAGCAGTTACGTGGCGGCGGATGGCACTTCGCTTTCCACCTCGCAGACCAATCTCCCGGTGTATCGGCTGGCGTACAAGGTCACCTCCAACGCGAACAAGACCGCCTCGCTCTACTTTTGCCTGTCGTGGCCTCCCTCCATTGATCCCACGATCAATCCCGGCGCTGTGAAAGGTCGTTATGAAGTCTTTACCTGCATTCCATTGCCGTAGAGGCCCGCGAGGCCGGGCGCTGGCGAGTTTCAGCCTGATTGAACTCCTGGTCTCCATCGCGGTGCTGACTCTCCTCCTGGCCATCCTGGCCAGCTTCTTCGTCTCGATCAATTCCACCTGGATGCTGGGCAAGAGCACGATCAATAATTTCGCCAAGGCCCGGAGTTCGCTCGATATTATGACGCTCGATTACCAGGTGGGCGTCTTCCGGCCCGATGTCCCGGCCTTCACGGGCGGTTCCAATACCTTCTATACGCTTCGTCAAAGCAGCAGTACACTGACAGACTCCCCGCGCTCGCTGGTTTGTTACCAGATCCAGTCCAGCGCGACCAATTCCGTCCTGCAAAGGGCGGCCAACCCCGTGACCACGATTCCGTTCACCCAAACGACCATTCCCGCCGCGACTAACTTCCTGAACATGGTCGATGGCGTCCTGAAAATGCAGCTTACTTTTGTAAAACCGAACGGGGCGACCTCCACTACCTACGCGACCGGGGACATGGCCGTGGGCATCGACCTGGCGATCGTCGATGATGCGACCCTTTCCGTCCTGGTGGCGAGCGGCAAGCTCAGCACCCTGAGCAGCGATCCCGCTTTTACCGTTAACGCCAACCAGACTCCCTACCAGTCCTGGCAGGCCAACTTCAACAATGCGCCGGGCGCGCCCCATGCCATCAATTACGCCAATTATCCCGGCAACATCAGGAACGGGGTCCAGTTCTTCGAACGCTATGTGCCTCTACCCTAGATTCGGCAAAAACTACACCGCGTACCGGCGCGACCGACGCAGCATGGCCTTGGTGACGGTCTTGCTGATGATCGCCGTGCTGAGCGTGACGGTGATCGCGTTTGTCGTGACGATGCAGCTCCACCGCGCAGCGAGCCTCAGTTACGGCCAGTCCTTCAAGGCCGACCAGATGGCCCAAGGGGGCGCCTGGTGGACGGTGAAGGAACTGCAGGAGGAGATGGCTGCCGGGGCGCTTCCCGATACGACCGGGGGTTACGCGATCTATGTGAACCTTGCCTCGACCAATATGATGCCGGAAGGCATGGGCACCAATGCGGACATGGTCAGCCTGCTTAAAATAAGCACGAATGATACGAGTGCCTATACACCGGGAGGGGCCTTTACCAATGGCGGGGTACTGCCATCGAACGTTCGCACCGACACCCCGTCGCTCAATGGGCGCTATGTGAGTGCCGCCCGGTGGAGCGAGCCCTGCATTGGCACTTTTTCCGCCAATGAGATTCCCTATTGGATCATGGTCACCCGGGCCGGCCCCGTCTCGTACACGAATGCCACGCTGCCAACGCCAGCCGCGGCCCTCGCGGCCTTTGCCAATGTGGCCGACCAGACGAATTATGTGATCGGGCGCTATGCCTATGCGATCTACGATGAAGGCGGTCTCATCAATATCAACCTGGCGGGTTACCCCGCGACCTTTGTCGATGGTTCGACCAACACACTCGCGGATCTCGCCCGCAAGGGCTCGCCCGGGATGATCGATTTGACCGCAATTCCCGGCTGGACCGACCCGACGAATCAAATCCAGGCCCTCATCACTTGGCGTAACGCTGGCACTGCGGCGACCATGAGCACTTACACGAATTACTTGTACTCAACCACCCTGACCAATAACAGTGGCCCGGCCGGAACCGTGCTGCAAGCCACCAACAGCTTCGGCACCACGAATAACTATCCCTACGTCGCACCGGGCGATAACACCTTTTTAAGCCGTCAGGACCTGATCGCCTACGCCCAGGCCAAGGGGATAACGAATATCCTTCCCTACGTGACCACCTACAGCCGCGATGTGAACGCGCCGAGTTTCTTTCCGTATGGTAAGCAGGAACAATTGTACATGCCTTCCATGAAGACACTCGGCTCCTTGCCCACCGTCATCTCTGGCGGCTTTTCTGCGACTATCACACCGCCATTCTCCTTCTACGACGGCAAGACGAATACGTTTACTCCGTATAATCCCTATATCCCGCTGGTACGCCAATCGAACAGACTGCCCCTCGTCTCCCAGCGCTTTCCTCTCAGCCGTCTGGCGCTCTTCGCCAACCCCACCGCCAACGCGGCGGCGATCAGCAATTATTTTGGACTGGTGCAGGCCCCGGATGGTTATAGCTGGAACTATACTCCGTCATCCACCGCGATCGCTCCGCTCTACCAGATCGCCACCAACTCGCCCCCCCCGCAGTCCCAATTTTTTTGAACTACTCCAAGCCGCAGTCCTGCAGGGAAGCCTGCCTGCTCTTTCTTTGAACAGCGGGGGAACCGCCTTCAATTCCCCCATAACGGGAATGGTCTCGGCGGTCACCATGCAGATGGGGGCCAACATCATCGACCAATATACCAGCGACAACTGGCCCACCGTGATCAATTTCAACCACGAGACCTATGCAGGCAACAAAAGCCTTCCTTATCTCAACGAATTCCTCCAGTGGACCTACCGGCCCGTGCACGATATCGCGGGCGGCAGCACCGGTACCAATCAGGCCGACATTATGATGGTTTGCCCGCTTGAATTTTGGAATCCATACCAAAATGCGAGCACGCTTGCAGCGAATGGGCCGACCAATCTGCGGGTATTGATTGAACCCACCGGCGCGACCAATACCGCCGAAACAGCCTATTGGCGGGCAACGGGGATCACGACCTCCAATGTGACCAACACCGCATCCCCTTTCGTTAATATCGCCACGGGAACAAATGCTCCTTCTTACGAAATACCAACCTATTTCACCTACCCCAACAATACCGCCGACGCCGACAAGCCCGGCGTTCTCTTTACAAATTCCACCACCTACGTGGAGCCCAACGTTGTCACCACTGGCGCCGGAACGACCAATAGCAGCGGCTTCGTCGACTGGACCAACTACACCGATTCCGCCAACCCCGGCGGTGGGTCGGTTTCTGGTTTTCTGGCCGGATATGCCACCAACGTTCCCGATGCTCGAATTGTGTTGAGCATGGCGACAAATGCCGCCACCGCTTTTCGCTATAAGTCCTCTGGTCTTGATACGGCAGGCTCAGGGGGCACTGGTTTACTTGTCCAATTTCAGGACGCCAATGGCCTCTGGCACCCCTATCAGGGCTACGCGGGAACCAATAGCATAAGCTCCACCAGTCCACAAATTACGCCCATCAGTTTTGTCACCGACCAGGGGGCCATGACATATACCGATTCACAAACCTCGCCTTACAACACCACCCTTGCGGGAGGCACCTCTTGTTTCACAAATTTCAATTTCTATGTCCAATCCGCCGGGTTCGCGGACCCGCGGGCCTATCTGTGGGGAATGAGCTTCCAGCAGGCGTCTCCTAATCTTAGCGTGCGCCCCGATCTCAAGACCGCGGGTGTCAGGCGTGGCCGCAACGGTGATTACCCGGAAGGCTATTCGTACCCCTATCTCACCGGTCCTGGCAGTAGTACGTATAACCCGTCCACATACCCCGGCGCTTTCGAGGGCATGTTTAACGAAAATGCCAGTGCCAATATTTTTACCAGCACTTATGGCACAAGTTGGTCCCCTTCCACAAATACCTATCAAGCCGACGTTGACGGAATTTTTCGCCCCGGAGATGGTTATCTGGGAACAAACGCCAACCCGTTTATCGCCAACAATGCGACCAGCTTTGCGGCCCGTCCCATTATCCTAAGTCGTCCTTTCCGCAGCGTGGCAGAAATGGGGTTTGCCTTCCGGGGCCAGGCTCCCTGGAAATCAATCAACTTTTTCAGCACCACCAGCGGCGACATGGGGCTGCTGGATGTGTTTGGGAATGACCCGGCGCCGCTCGTGGCGGGAAAGATCAATCTCAACACCCGCCAGCCGGTCACGATCCAGGCCGCCATCCAGGGTGCCTACAAGACGGAAGCCATCGGCTCGACCCCACTGTCGGTGCTTTCCAGCACGGAGAGCAGCAATATCGCGAGCTCCATCACCGCGTTCACGGCGACCAATCAGTATATCAACCGCGCCGATCTCGTCCGGCAGACCGCGCCCTATATCACCTATTTCTCGCCTCAATCGGACACCACCATCAAGCCCCGCCGGGAAGCGGTGGTGCGTCCCTTGGCGGAGTTGGGGACAACGCGGACCTGGAGCCTTTTGATCGATGTCATCGCCCAAGTCGGCCATTACACCCCCACGGCCGCCACCGCGAACTCCGGCAACGCGACCACGTCCCTCGGGAACCAGTTTATAGTGGAGGGAGAGCGCCGCTACTGGTTACATGTGGCCATCGACCGCGTCACGGGACAAGTCGTCGACGAACAATTGGAACTTTATAACGAGTAGTTTTGGGGCCTCTGCAAAACTTCCGATTTTAGAAAGGCCGTCATCCTGAGCGAAGGCGAGCCCAGACATGTGGTTTAATCCCGGGATTTACCCGAGCCGCAGTCGAAGGACCTATGCCCGATGCAAGGGAAACGCTCAATTGCGCGAGGCAACTTGCTTCTCGCGTGGCCAACCCACCGCTCTCCGTACAAGCGGGAGACTTGCCTTTCTCTTCCTGATTCATTGACGCCATTCACACGTCAAACTTTCTCCCACATGGGTCCTTCGACTGCGGCTCGGGTAAGTCCTCTGATCAAGAGAAGCGCACCGGCTCGCCTTCGCTCAGGATGACGATTTTTTAGATTGCGACTTTCGCCGAGGTCTCCATCGCAGCGGATGAATGAAGATGACCCGCAAGCAAAGACGGCGACTGCGAAGTTGAAAACGAGCCCAGCAGTTTCTCCGTGGAAAGCGGCACCGATGCGCAGGTGACCTCCAGTCCGTCCGCGGTAATAACCAGACGTCCGTCTTTGCAGGCGACTTCCGGCGCGAACGGTTCCACGGACTCAGCCGCGCATCGAACGGCCAGGGCACATGCCGCGCCGGACATTTCCGCAAGGTCAAATTTTTGTTCCGGTCCCGCGTACAGCACGACATCGAGCCAGGATTTTCCCTCGCCACCACCCATTTCCCAACATCCCTCCGCGTCCCCCCAGACCGCATGGGCCACGGTGACAGCCAGATGAAAATCCCCGTCATCGAACATCCACGGGTCGCGCAAATTCGTGGGAGCGGATGGCAATCGACTGGCGGCGGGCCCCTCGATCTCAAAGCGGAGCCGCAGGTCGCGCGCCCGTATGGCGCCGTCCTTGATCTTGTCGAAAAAAGGATGCGTGTCGTATCCGTCGAGGGCAAAACCGATCCCGCCCAGGAGATCGCCACCGCGCTGGACGCTGAGGAGGTACGCTCCGCTGAAGTCGGCGCCATCATGGAGGAAGCGGAGACGAAGGGAGGAAGCCGCCTCGGGTGCGCCCCAATAAGCAAGGAGCGCGCGGCGCTGATTCCACAGGTCGCCGACGTTCACGCTGCCCAAGGTGAACTCGGGAGCGAGATAAGTGGTACCGATGATGCCAGGGCATCCGTCCTTCCCCTGGATAAAAGTCTGGCGGACTTCGCGCGGCTTCTCGAGGGAGAGAAAAGAAGGCTCCAGGTCGGGCGGACACACATGGACGAGGCGATGCTCATTCAACACCGGTTCAACGTCGTCACCGAGAAAGCGCCCGTCGGTGGCGCGATGCAGCAATCCGTAAACGTGCGGAGATAACAAGGTCTGGTAGGCGCGGCTTTGTGGACCGGCCCACTGCCGGGTCGGCGCGTGGAAATGATTGGCGATCTCCTTCCACGCCGTGCGGTAAAGTTCCTCGATCATCACGCGCGCTTCCGGGTCCCGCGCAAAACGCAGGAGGCGGCCCAACTCATCGAGGGCGACCACCGTGTACGTCGGGCTGTTGTATTCGGCGAAGCCACCCTGCTCGCGGGTAAAGGCGTGGAAAAGGCGGAGCTTCGCCATGGCGTACGTGCGGAGGTCCGGGACCTCGTAATTCTCGGCGGCCATCAGCGTGACGAAACTGCCCATGATCGCGATGTTCGTGTAGTGCGGGCCGACGTCGCGCCGCTCAATCGAACGCGCCGCATGGAGAATGGACTCCCTGATCCGCGCCTGTAGGTCCAAGGGAAGAAAAGGCCCGTGCGTCAGGGCGATCTCGAGAAGTTGCGCGCCGCAGAAATCGGCCCAGTTCCAGTCGGGCGGCGCCATTTGCTCGAGCGATTCATCCATGAACCACGACCAGATCCCGTACGTCGTGCTGGCCGGGTCGGTGTCCTGCAAGGCGAGAAGGCGGTCAAGGATGCCGAGCGCCCTGTCCCGTTCGTCCCGCTCTCCGCTATCGAGCAAAGCGACCGCATAGATAAATGACTCGCGCGTCGGATGGACCCAACCGCCCTTCAACGTGGTGTGGTAACCGGGCGAACTGAAGGGGACACGCAGCAATCGTTCTGCCGGATTGTAGGAATGCCCTTCGCGATCCAAGGCGCGGCGAAGACGCTGGCGCTGGACCTCGGTGAGGGTAAAGGCGGATGGGGAAGCGGTCATGGAGTTTGTGTGCCCCAAGACGGCTGGCCATCGACCGGAGAAAGGGCCGACAGAGGTTGGAAGGAGGCCCGGAGGCACGACTTTACGATCTTCATTTTGCGGCACAACTATGCATATAAAAAATATAAATTCAATCTCTTTCCTGCGTTTCCAATTTCAAAACCGAGTTATTCGCAACCGCCCGGCCCTCTGCGGATGTCTCGCATCCGCTCATCTCAATAAATCTGATTGCAGTGATTGTCCGCCCTTCCATAGTAAGGCCATGGCAGAGTCTGTGGAAAATCCTCCCTTCAAGGTCCAAAAAGGTGAAGCTCTCCATCGACAAATCACCAATCATTTTCGCTCCCTTATTGCCAGCGGCAAACTCCCGGCCGGGTCCAAATTGTCGCGCATGCACGATCTTGCCGCTCAATGGGACACCAATTATTTCACCGTCCATACCGCCCTGACGCGATTGGTCCGCGAAGGGCTGTTGGAGCGAAAGCCCCGCTTGGGAACTTTCGTCCGCAAACAAAATAAACGCTTGGGAAGCGTCGGCATTTACTATGGCGACGAGATCCTGATCAAGCACGAGCGGGCCTTTTATCGCTCCCTGCACGGCCAACTCCTGAACTCGTTACAGAAGGAAAACATCTCCGCCAAAGTGTTTATCGACAGCCGGCCGCAGGCCCTCCAGGTGGAACCCCTCGCGGAGCTTTTGGAGTCGATCAATTCCCACTCGATCCATGGGCTGATTGTTCCGTTGATCGGTTATCCCAAGGAGGAATGGCTGGGTAAAATGCCCCTTCCGACTTCCTTTTTCAGTTCCGTCCGTTCGGACTACAGTAGGATTTGCATCGATACCAACCAGATCATGACCATGGCCTGCAAGGCGCTCAGCGACCGGGGATGCCGCACGGTGGGACTGATCTACCCCACTCCACTGACGGAAAAGGGCTGGGGGAAAAACGAAAACGATACCATCCCCAATGCCCTCGAGACACAACTGAAAGCGTTCAACTTGAGGACACAAAAGTCGTGGATCAGGACGCCAAAAACTCACCAGGAATCCCAGGAACAATTTGGTTACCAGGAGTTCCACCGACTGTGGTCGCTGAAAGAGAGGCCCGATGGATTGATCGTCTATCCGGAGAATGTCTCGCACGGCGTGGTAATTGCCGCATTGGAAAGACAAGTGAAAGTTCCCTCGGAATTGAAGCTCGTCCTGCACAAAAATCAGCACGTTGAATTTCTCTGTCCCCTTCCCGCGGACTGGATCATCACCCGGGAAAAAGACATCGCCGACGCGCTCATCCAGCAAATCAAGGACCGCTTTGCCGGACTCGAACCGCAGTACTACGAGATTCATCACGAGTTCTTGAAGGGAAGCAGCCGCGACCTGATCTCCAAGTTCGCGCTGGCGAACAACCTGGAAGCTTAGTCGTGACCATCCCGGTGAAGACGTCTTCATGGATGGTCTCGCTCTGTTGGGAATTGCCCATTATAGCCGCCGCTGTAAGGCGGTGGTCCCCGACCACGCTCTCACGAGCGCGGCTATGACTGGATTGCGCTTTGTGAGACCTCCAAAAAAGCTGTAGCTTATAGCTTTTATATGCAGACTTATTACCTGAACAATATCTCGCTGAAGTTGATGCCTCCAATGCTTGATCGAACACCCATGCCATGTACCTGATCGACTGGTTGTTCGTCGCCCTTCCGGTCATCATTGTGGCCGGCGTGACCATCTACGCCAACCGCTATCTCAAAAGCGTCGCCGATTTCATGTCGGGTGGACGCCTCGCGGGACGGTACCTTCTTTCCACCGCCCGCAGCGAAATGGGCGCGGGCGCCATTGGCTATGTCGCCATGTTCGAGTGGTTCAGTCACGGTGGCTTTCCGGTGACCTGGTGGGGACAGATCGCGAGCCCCGTCGGCCTGGTCATGGCCATCACCGGTTTCGTGATCTACCGCTACCGTCAGACGCGCGCCCTGACGCTGGCCCAGTTTTTCGAGATGCGCTATAGCCGCAACTTCCGGTTCGCCACCGGCCTCCTTGGATTCATCGCGGGCATCCTCAATTTCGGTGTCATCCCCGTCATCGGCGGCAAATTCATGGTGCACTTTCTGGACCTGCCCCAGACGATTCATCTCTTTTCCTTTGCGGTTCCCACCTACCTCGTCCTGATGGCCGCTTTTTTGACGACCACCACGCTCATCACCATCACCGGCGGTCAGATCACGGTGATGATGGCTGATTGTATCCAGGGGATGATCTCGCAAATTTTCTATGTGATTATCGGCCTGTTCTTGATCATCGTCTTTAGCTGGCCGCAGACGCGGACCATGCTTCTTTCCAATCCACCGGGTCATTCGGCGGTCAATCCGTTCGAGAGTTTTAGCACCAAGGATTTTAATCTCGGGTACGTGTTGATCGGAATCTTCGGCAGTGTCTACGGAACGATGGCCTGGCAAAACAACCAGGGATTCAACTCCGCTGCCGCTTCTCCCCACGAATCGCGGATGGGCTATATCTTGGGCAAATGGCGCGGCTTTGCGCTCGGGACGACCATGCTTCTCCTCGCAGTTTCCGCAATGACGTATCTCCACCAACCCGAGGGAGCGGCCGTAGTCCAACAACGACTCGCCCAGATCGCCGATCCCCAGACAAGCGAACAAATGCGGTTGCCCATCGGGCTGTCCGAGATCCTGCCCATCGGAATCAAGGGCCTTTTGGTCTCGGTCGTTCTCATGGGCATCTTTGGTGGCGACGGCCAGCACCTTCATTCGTGGGGAAGTATCTTTGCCCAGGACGTGATCCTTCCGCTTTGCAAACGTCCGCTCAGCTTGCGCGCGCATATCATTCTGTTGCGGCTTTCGATTATAGGCGTGGCCCTGTTCGCTTTTGTCTTCGGGGCGTGTTTTACGCAGACCGAATATCTGCCGATGTGGTTCAACGTCACCACGGCCATTTTCGTCGGCGGTGCGGGAGCGGCCATCATCGGGGGCCTTTATTGGAGCCGGGGCACCACCGCTGGCGCATGGACTGGGCTGATCTTGGGATCGACCCTCTCGACCAGCGGCATCCTCCTGCGGCAACCGGCAAGCGTCGGTTTCTTCCAGACTTTCACCGATCAACTGGGAATCTCCTCGACTCCCTGGGTCCAAACTTTCCTAAACCATCTGGGCCCCAACCTGCCTCTGAACGGCACCGTCATCGGCTTTTTCTCCACGCTGACAGCGCTCGCTGGCTACATCCTCGTTTCCCTTTTGACCTGTCGCACCCCGCATGACATGGACCGCCTGCTCCATCGCGGCAAATATGCGGTCGAACCCGAGGCCTCGAACGAACCAATCTTAGCGAAGCCCGTTAGGAGCCGGTTCCATGTCTACAACCTCGTCGGGATCGATGAACATTTTACCCGCGGCGACCGCTGGGTCACTCTCGGCATTTTTTACTGGAGTCTCTTTTGGTTCAGCGTCTGCGCGATCGGCAGCACCTGGTACCTCATCCATCCGTGGTCGAACAACGCCTGGGCCGATTACTGGCTCGTCACGGCCATCTACCTTCCGCTTGCAATTTCGATCGGTACCACGATTTGGTTCACCATCGGTTGCTGGAAGGACCTCTTCTTGTTTTTCCGCCGCCTGCGCGTGGAGCGGGTCGACAGTCATGATGACGGCACCGTGGACAAAAATCAGGATTCGACTCCTTCGCATTGAAGAACCCCGACGCAAGCAGCGAGGAATTAAATCCCAATTCAAGGCGCTTTTTGCATGGCGGGCGGTTGATAGATTATCTTCATGATTCCCTGGCTCTCCGTCACGAAAACATCCGGCAATTCTCCTTTGCTCGGCCAGTGAAGTTCCGTTGTCCCGTATTGCGCTTCCAGTTTCTTTTCGACCGGCTCCCCGAGGACGCCGGTGAACTTGGTCTCCACTTCTCCCACGGGCGGGGGCTGCTTGAAAGTGACCTCGACCTTGATCATCTTGTTGCTGGAGAAAGTCAGCACAATGTCGGCCAGGCTGTTCCAGAGAGAGGGCAATTGCGTGCCGGTCACCGTCACGGATTTGTCCGCCGCCGTTGAAGTATCCAACTTTGAGACACTGGTAAAAACCAGGGTGGAATTCTCCAGGTAGTGCTGGGCCACCGGATAAGACATGCTCCAATCCATTCCTGCAATGGGATAAATGGCACCCGACGGAGCGGTAGCATCGCTTGCAGCAACCGGAGCCAAAGGCTGGTTGCCGCGTTCGTAATCCTGCGTGGCGATGACCGTGGCCTGCGCGACAGGCAATGAACCGGCGCCACCCCACTGGTTGATTTCCAGTACGTCCATATAGGGAGTCGCTCCCTGTTGACTCACCAGGTTGTCCTTGCTGATCGGCGTCGAATTCGTTTCGCGCAGGGCAAAGTCATAGCTCTTCAAGCTCCCGTCGAACTGATTGGGGAACCACACCTTGTATTCCACCTTATCTACCAGGGTGGGCGGATGCCCCTGGTTGCGAATGGCCTTCGCCTGGTCGAGCGGGCCGCCCACGGTGTTGTAATCGAACTGCATGTCGGAATTCTTGGCGTCAAACACGGCGTCCATCAAGATGCGTTTCGTCGCGTCGGGACCAGTTAGTGGTTTACCGTCGGCGCTCGACATGGAAAAGACGATCGAGGGCGTGCTGATATTCCCGAGGGTGATGCCGTCCGAAAAACGGAACGACCCGTCCACCTTTCCGACATAGGCCTTTACGTCCGGGGCGTCGATGATCAGTCGCCCCTTCGGCCAGTCCCAGGTCACGTACTGGCCCGACGCGATGGCTTTCTCGATCCGCCCCGCAGGAGGAACCGGCTTACCGTCGAGCGTCGTGCCACTGTCGTCCTGCGGCGCGTACAAGAGCCTGCTGCCCTTCGTGAAAGTCGCGTCGGCCACGTCAATGCCGCGAAAAGCCGAATAAGAAAACAAGTCCTGCTTTCCAATCTTGAAAACATCGGGGTCCTTCGCAGGAGGCAGCATGTTGCCGAGAAAAATGCGCCCCCCCATGGCCATCGCCGTGCACATGACCGGGTCATCCTGATGTTGCACCGCGGCCCAGTAGTGAGTCACGACGGGAAGGGACAGTGCCCCAGTCAGGTACACCACATCGTTAGGATTATCGTGAGGATCATCGACCGGCGACCAGTAATGCCAGAAAACGGCGTCCCAGTCCTGATAGGAAGCCAGGGCGGCCAGCTTGAGCGGGTACTCGGTGCGATAGAGCCCGGGACGTCCCGCGTTCGTTTCATAGAGGACCGTCGGCATCTTGTCCGGCGTGAAACTGTCGAGGACGTAAGCGCTGGGAGGCTTGTCCAAAGTCGATTTCAAGTCCCAGAAATACATCCCTTGCGAATGGACATCGCCCAGACTTTGATTGTAGGCCCACTGGAGATTGGGGCGATAAAGGGTGTCGAAGGAGAAGGGGGCCACGTTGACACCGATTCCCGCCGGGAAAAGTGACCTGCAGTAGGACCGAAAATCCTGGTTGAACTGGTTGTCCAGCTCGATCATAAACTGCACAAAATCATCCCCCCGCTGTTCGGGATAATTGACCCGGTCCTCAAAACCAGGCGCGGGCGCAATGGTCCCGCCCGTTAACGATTCGCCGTCCTTGAGCGCTCCCCATGCTTTCTTCAGGCCAGCGTCATCCTTGTAATGATCGACCAGCCATTGGTCCCACCGTTTCTGTAATTTGTCCTTGAAATAAGGCGGCCACTTGGCCAGTTCGCCTCCCAGCATTTTTTCGACGAATCCATTTTCATTGAAGACCTCATAGATCGCGATGTTCTCCTCTGCCCCGTAGGCTTTTCCCGTGTATTGATTCACGTGCGTGAGCATGGCCTTGGCGTGGGACTTTTTCATTTTCTGCAACCGGTCATCCACGAAAATATAATGATTCAGGTCTCCGGCTCCCTTCATCGTCACGGCGTCCTTCCACTGGGCCCAGTCGTCCCCGCCCGCGACGAATGAGCCGTCTTCCAGCACTGGCGCGAGAGGCATCGAGGTCGCTGTCCCGCCAAACATGACGAAAAAGTTGTGGGCCTTGAGATCGGCCATGTGCTGGTCCGCCTTGTCGAGCCGGGACCCGTCTCCTTTTTGATAGGTCGTGAACTCGCCGCGTTTGGCGCTTTCTTCCGTGTAGGCGCCCGCCCCAGGCGCGACCGACTGGCTGTTCGGTTCCCAGACCCGCTGCGCGTTGAAACCCATTTTGACCAGCCGGTCGATATGAGGAAAACCGACCACTCCCCACAAACGAAGCCGCTTCCCTCCATACGTGATGTGGCCATCGACCACCTTGGCGTAGACTCCGGGCTGCGGAAGTACCGGCACCTCGCCAAAAAGTTGGGCGGCGGGATAGTCACGCACCTCCAATTTGATCGCCGGTGCCTGCTTGTGGTCCTGGACGCCATAGACCTGGATTTCTGGTTGCGGCCCCGCGTCACCCTCCACCGTGAGGAGAAATCCCTGCTTGGTGTCGTGGGCAGTCGCCAGATTTTTCTTCAGTGCCGGCGCCAGGTCCGCAAGATCGAATTCACCTGTCAAAGACAGTCCCTTGACGGGAATACTTCCCACTAGTTCCCCCGGGCCCGTGACTCCATCTTCAACTTGATGGACCTTGAGCTCAGCCGCGGAGCTTTGGATGGTCTTGGGCAATTTCGCGACGGAGATTATCAAGTGGGCTCCGAGCAGATCGTCCGGCTTGAGCAACACCCGATCGAACAACGGCAAGTTGGGGGCCAGCAACATTTTTCCATTTTTTGCCCCACCCAAAGTGATCGTGCGCGTCACGTCCATCGCCTCGCGCGCGGGAAGGGTCACCTGCGTTGCCTTGCCACTGAAGGTGAGTAAAAATCCGTTGTTGGGCGTGGTCCCGCTCAACCATTTCTGGAGCACGGTCTCGAAGCCGGGAATCTCAACGATCTGTCCACCTTTTTGCTTATCATCGAGGACGGGAACAGCAACGGTAGTGAATGCGGTCGGATCAAAATCCTTGTCCGGCCTCAACCCATTCCAACTTTCCCCATCGGCTTGCGGCTTCACCCAAGTGGCGTCCTCCGACCATGGCGTTTTGACCAGGAAGCAACTAAATGACCCCGCCTCCCCCTTGCGCTCAACTCCCGTGATCTTGAATTCCAAGGAAGCTTTCTCGATCTGGGCGTCCTTGGGCACGTCACTGAGATCGAGCTTGAGCAAGGCTTCCGAAAACCGGTTGTCGCGCAAAAGGAGTCCTTTCCCCTCTCCCATCGAGACCGCCGAATCCTTCCACAGGTAGGTGTCCGCTTCGACAGGGATTGAAGCGGTGACTTCCGCGCCGTTCAACTTGTAGGTGACGCTCACCGTCGTCTGGCCCGGTGGGAAGACCTGGTCCACTCCCGTCACCTTCAACCAACCGATGTTCAGACTCGCGGTGCCGGGCGCGTCCGGTGGCTGAGGGGGAACGGCAATGGAATTTGTCTGGGCCAAAGCAGAGATCGCGAAACATCCGACGGCCACGACGGCGAGGATTGAGACCACGCGGGCCTGTTGCCATGAAAAGAAGGAGCGTTTCGGAAATCCACATGCGTACATATAAAACATATCAACACGCCCGTTTCGTCAAAGTTGCGCAAGCTAAATCGACGCGTCTATTCGGAAGCGGGACCGTGCCAGACGCTGCCGCCAAAAGTCGTGACGTAAATCGACTCCGGGTCATTTGGATCAAAGGCGACCCGTTGGACATTGCTGAAAGGGAGGCCCGACATCGGACTCCACGACGCACCATCATCACGGCTCAGCCAAAGTCCCGCTCCCGGCGCACCCTCACACAAGGTCAGGTAAATCCATCCGGGATGAAACGGCGAGAGATAGGCCCCAAAATGCTCCGGTCCCTCGCGGGCGATCCGTTTCCAAGTCGTGCCGCCATCCGTCGTCCGGTAGAGACCGCCTTGTTTCTGTTCGCGGGCATCGGCCGCGCTCAAATAGATTTTTTTGCTGTCTTTCGGGTCGACCGTAAAGTCCTTCGGCCAGAGCAGCGGTTGGGGCCCGTTGACCTGCGTCCAACTCGCCGCGCCATCCGTGGAACGATAGAGACCCACGCCCTCCGGCTGGTAGACGCCTTGGACGCGCTTGGCGGTGACGAGGGCAAAGAGCGTTCCGTCCGGATGAAGATAGACGCGGTCCACCCTTTGGTTGCCCTTGGCCCCCAACCCATCGCTGGCCGGCTTCCACGTGTGTCCGTCGTCCGTCGATTTGTAAACGCCTGGGCCGAAAAGACCGGCATAAAGAACGCGGGCGCCGGGCGGACTTTTCGGATCGAGGACAACGGAGACCACCGGCGCCAGCGGCAGCCCCTCGTTCGACTTTTCCCAAGTGGCGGCAAAATCGGTGCTGACACAGACCCCGCCCGGACGGGTGCTATTGTGGTTCCCGGAAATGATGTTGTTGTTCGGGATATCGTGGACGTCGGAAAAAGCGCCCCAGATTTTTCCTTTTGTCTTCGGATCGAACGCCATCTCATAACAAGTGTTTTGCCAGGGGGCACGTCCGGGTCGCGCCCACCATTGCCACGTTTTTCCCCGGTCGAGTGAACGCGCCAGACCAAGGTCCGTGTAGCAGATGTACTGCCGGTCCGGCTCGAAGGGATCGATGTAAAAATTCCAAGTGCTGGTCACGACCAGGCCATTGCAGATCCATTGCGCGGCGTCCTTTGCCTCCACGGCATGGTCCGCAATCTTCGATCCTGGCGCCAACCGGGTGTGGACGCAGGTCCACGTTTTGCCGCCGTCCTGGGTGAGAAAACCGTGATCGTCGTAGATGGCCAGCACCTCGTCGGGATTCTCTGCATTGTTGACGACACTCTCCGGCGCGCCCGAATAGGCCTGATGATCCGCGGCCACGACATAGTCCGGTTCCACATTATCGGCCCACCGCGGATCGTCCTGTAAAGTCGAGTGCCAGGTCTGGCCCGCATCATCGGAACGATAAGCGGAAGCGCTATGGGGCGGAGGCACCCCGGTGCTCGAATTGAAGGCATAGACCCTGCGCGGGTCCGCATTCGAGGTCACGATCTGGACGTATTGCGCAACAGGACCCTCGGCCCACGGGTCATACGGTTTTGTCTCGGCGTTGAGACCCTGAAAGTTCGCAGGCTGCCAGGTGACGCCCCGGTCCTGCGAAAGATAGATGCCCCCGGCATAGCGGCCATCCTCGGAATGCGCGGTGACGGAACAATAGAGAATCACCACGGAGTCTTTCGCATTCGAGCCGCCCGCGAAGGCAAGGAGCTGCTTCACGGGCAGGCCGCTGTCCGCCTCGCTCCAAGTTGTTCCACCGTCATCCGAGCGCCAGATGCCTTCGCTCGTGCCGACGAAGCAGGTCCGCTGGTCTTTCGTGCTGGTCAAATCAAAGTGAAAGCCGAGCACTTTACCATGGGGCCCTTCACCACGGGTCCAAGTGGCCCCGCCATCGGTGGAGCAGGCCACGCCCTGGCCCACTCCCACCAGCAGGCGGTTTGGCGCAACGGGATCGATCGCGATTTCACCTTGAGCCTCGCCGTCGGGGAGTTTGCCGAGCATGTCCCAGTGCGCCCCTTGGTCGTGGCTGACTTTGATGCCTTCATTTCCGCTGGCCGCATAGATGATGCGTGAGTCAGTCGGATGAAAAGCGGGGCGGCAATTGGTGTTCCCCCGCACCTGATCGTAAGGGAGCATCCGCCAGTTCTGTCCCCCGTCGAGCGACAAATAGGCCGCGCTCATGTCGGAATTCACCATCATGAGTTTCGAGTCCACCGGACTGATCGCGGGAGTAAACATCCCGCCCCCGCCGGAAAGACCGAGCGGCTCCCAAGCGATCGTCGGCGCATCGGCGCAACAAGGTTGCAGAAAGTCCATACCCGCGAAGACCAAGGCCAACGCGGCACAGGAATGTGCAATAAATATTTTTAAAAAATGAATTTTTTTATCAGGCGCTTTTGAGAGGAGAAAGTCGATGGCAATGACCGGGCGCATAAAAATAACAGTTGCAATTATTGCCGCTCAAGAGTAGCCGTAATCCTAAATAGTATGTTTTATATGTAAATCGGTCAACTCCTCGTTGGCCGCGGCCCCTCACCACAAACCAAGTAACTGGAGTTTAAGCATGAACCGAAGAATCAAGCTGCCCATCTGTGTAGGAGTTCTCACCCTCATCGCCGCCTTGGATTTGCTCAAGGCAACCACGCCGATCGTTTATCCGGGCGACTCGGGAATGATCGATGTCACCAAGGCGCCTTACACGGCCGACCCCACCGGCGTCAATGATTCCACCGCTACCATTCAGGCTGCGGTCACGGCCAATATTGGCGTTAGTCCCGTCCATACCATCTATTTTCCCGCTGGCACCTACCGGATCACCAGCACGATCAAATGCGTCACTACGGCGGGGGCGGCACATGACCGGATGAGTTTTCAAGGTGCGGGCCAGGGCGTCACCATCCTGAAGCTGGATCCCAACCTCCCCGCCTTCCAGAGCACGACCACCCCGGCGGGAGTCATCCGTCTCAACAATATTGCGGGAAATTCCACGAATGATGGACTGGAAAACAATGTCTGGGACATGACGATCGATGTCGGCGTGGGCAATCCCGGCGCCATCGGTCTTGACTGGAGTTGCAATAACCTGGCGACGATCCGGGACGTGACCGTGCAGTCGAGCGATCCCAATTTTGCCGGCTACGCGGGAATTTATTGCGATGGCTGGCCGGGGCCCTCCCTGATCAAGAATGTCACGATTACCGGCTTCAATTACGGCGTCTACGTCCGCTCGAATCAATTGGGCGTGACCATCGACAATGCCACCCTCGCGCATCAGACCAGCACGGGCACGATCACCGGTTACGGAATCTACAACAACGGCAATGGCGTCTTCATGCGTCATATCACCAGCACCAATGCCGTGTCGGCTGTCTATGCTGGCACGAGCGGACTGACGGTGATGACCCAAAATTGCACCCTCACGGGCACGGGGACCGGCTCGTCGTTGCCCGCCATCAAGGCCCAGGCCAACAATACCCCGATCTATCTGCGTCATGTCACCACCACGGGCTACAATTCCCTGGTGACGCAAGCGACCACCGTTGGGTCCATCCCCACGGGAGAATACAGCTCTCAGCCCGTCACCCGGCTTTTCAATAATGCGGAAGCCGGTCTCCTGCTCGATCCCACCACGCCCGATGCGCCGGAATTTTACGATTCCAACATGACCCATTGGGCCGATGTGACGAATACCGCATTCGCCGGCGGCGCCAAGTCCGACGGGAGTGCCGATTGCACGGCAGCCGTCAACGCGGCCATCAGTTCGGGAGCGACCATCGTTTATTTTCCAATGGGCACCTATCTCATCACCGGGACCGTCCATGTCAATGGCAGTGTGGTCGAGATTTTCGGCAATCAATCCGTCATCAACACTTCCAGTCTGGGCACCATTGCCAATCCGGGCACGATCTTTAACATCGAGAACGGAACGAGTCCCTATGTGATCCTGGACCGTCTCTTTTTCCAGGATGTCAGCGGGGTCTACAATACGATCAACCAGGCCACGACACGTCAACTCATCATCCGCGATTCCAACGTCGGGAACTATGCCAATTCGGTCACCGGAGGAAGCGTCTATCTGGAAAATACCCAGTCATTCAGCGGTACGGTCACCAAGAACACCCTCTATGCCTGGCAAATGGACACGGAGCTGAACTTCCCCAAGATTATCAACAATGACAGCACGTTTTGGGTTCTGGGCCTGAAAACGGAAGCCGCCACCACTGCCATCCAGACCATCAATGGAGGCAAGACCGAAGTGCTCGGAGGTTTCATGTTCTCCAATTCACCGACTTGGGACACCCCGATCTTTAGCACAACCAATTCCCAGTTCTTCGGCTCTTTTGAACAGTTCAATTCCTCGAGTACCCCCACGCAGGGCTTTTATGCCGATGTGGTGCGGGAAACGGAGAGCGGCGTCACCAAGGATCTGCATTCCTGGGACACCGCCCAGCCCCTGAGCATCATCGCGGCTTATTCGGACAATTCCGCCGCGCCGGTCCATGCGGTCCCGACCGCCTCCATCACGAGCCCCACGGAAGGGCAGGTCTTTACCGCAGGGGGTACCATTACCATTAGCGATTCGGCTGCGGCCGGAACTGGATCGCTTTCTAATTACGTGATCGAGGCCATCAAGCCTCTTCAGGCGCAAAATACGCCCACTATCCTGGCCACAAGTGCGACGACTTATGCGTGGCCCAATGTCGCCCCCGGCAATTACACGCTTTACGTCAAGGCGACGGACACCACGGGAGTGATCGGCTATTCCGCGCCCGTTCATATCATCGTCAAGCCCAGCCTCACGGCTGCGGGCATTGCGTCGATGGAGTACTGGGAAAACAACGGCCAGCAGTGGTTGGCCGATAGCGTGTCCGGGCTCGTTTCCCAGCTCGAAATCTTTCCGAAATACACCAGCGACACTCCGGACCTGTTGACCTACCCGACCAGCCTGAGTGTCGCCCCGACCGTTGCGGGCGGCACCGGGGAGGGCCGTAGCCAGGGCATGCGTGTCCACGGTTACCTCGTGCCCACGGTCTCGGGATCCTACACCTTCTCGATTTCCAGCAGCGCCTGCAGCGCGTTTTGGTTATCGACCGATAGCACCGTTGGAAACAAACAAATAACCGCGGTCAATGATGGGACGTTGACCCCCGGTGGGACGTTCACCGTGAACAGTTGGAGAACCGACAACACCTCGGATCCCGTTATGCTGACCGCGGGAACAAAATACTACTTTGAAGCCGTGCAGGCCTTCGCGGACGCCAACCACCCGGTCCATGCCAGTTCGCCGCCCCATGTCGAAGTGGCGTGGACGGGACCGGGGATTGCCCAGCAGGTGATTCCGGGGGCGAACTTGTTGCCCTATGATCCGACTGTCTCGGAAACCTTTACCCCTCCTGCCGGAACCATCTATCCCGAGGCCGATGCCTGGGTCCGCGGAGGCGGAACCGATAATGCTAATTTCGGAAATGAGCCCACCTTGTATGTTTCCACCAGTGACTATCCCGGGGTCCAGAACTTCATCGACAGTGGCTTGATGCAAACCTATTCCCGGTACGATCTGTCCAGCCTGAGCGGAAGCATAACCAAGGCCACGCTTTGGATGTATGTCGATTCCACGCAGACAGGTGACTCCGATCAATTGGAAATGGCGCTGCAACCGGGAGGCGATACCTACACCGAGGACGGCTTGACCTTTAATAACAGTCCCGGGCTCACCACCGCTTCCACCGCCGGTCCCTGGACACCCGTGGCCGGTCAATGGGTCCAGCAGGATGTGACCGCCCTGGTGCAGGCGGCGTATGCGAATGATCCCAATAAAAAATTCAGCTTCGGGATCACCCACACCGGTACCCTGACCAAGACGTTGACGACCTACTCCTCCAAGGAAGACGCGCAATCGTTATGGCCTCACCTCGTGGTCACGACAACTGGCGGCGGAGGCAAAACAGCGTTTGTCACTGGTCAAACGCTGGGAACTCTCTCGAGCGGCCACAACGGTGGCATAGGCTTTCAGTTCACGGTCGGCAGTTCACCCATCACGGTCTATTCCTTGGGGCGCTACATGGTTTCCGGCAATACTGGCACGCATGCGCTGACTTTGGTGCAGGTCTCGAATAACGCAGTGCTTGGGACGGTGACCGTGGCCATGTCGGGCGCTACCCCTGGCACTTATGTCTACGGAACGCTGACCACGCCCATCGCGCTGGCCGCCAATACGTCCTACTACGTGCAAAGCGCGGAGGTCAGCCCCGGCGACCAGTATTATAGCGAGAATACCACCGTGACCACAACCGCCGCAGGGACGATTACGAATGCCGAGGACAGTGCCTCAGGCAATCGGTGGTTCACCGGCACGCTCGGCTCCAATAGCTACGGCCCGGTCAACTTCACCTATTCATCGCCCTAGCTTGCGGCGGGTTCAACCGCTCAATTTCCACCAATGGCCTTCGGCTTGCCTGGGGAAGAAATATCTTCTCCAGGCGGCTTCGGTTGGTTGGCCCACCAACCGCTCGGTGCACTGCCTCGGGCGATGATACTGTTGGTCCCCCAGTCGCGATTGATCGGCTCGACCTCCGGAGGGCAATACCGGACGGTCAAGCCACAGCGCCTGCGCGCAGAGCGATTGGGTTGCGAGCCATGGACGATCACGTCGGCATGAAGGGAGATTTGGCCGGCCCGCAATTCGATTGGCGCCGGTTCTCCGTATTGCTCAACGTTCTCGACCTCCTGATCGAGGACGGCCGGCTCTTCCGCGTTTTTCCATTTGAGATGGCCCTTGTTATGGGTCTTGAGAATCACGTGCATGGCCGAGTTTTCGACGTCGACGTCGTCGATCGCGATCCAGGCCGTCACCGTCCGAGCGGGTGACAGAGGCCAATAGGAGGCATCCTGGTGCCACGGTACGGCTTTGGGATCGTGGGGAATCTTGCAAAAGAAGTGAGTGGCCCAAATGACAATGTTCGGCCCCACGACATCTTCGACCAGATCGAGAATCCGACCATCGGTGGCCATTTCGTAAATGCCCCGGCACCGCGAGTGGTACCCGTTGATCGCGTAGGAATCTCGACCGTCGTTGAAGGCGATCGAAATAGGCCCGGTTTCGCTCAGCTTCCAGCGGGTTGAAAATAGCAAAGGGCATCACATATCCTCGCTCGTTGTAATGGGCCACCTGTTCCCGGCTAAGGTGCTTCGGACTGGGGTTCTCCACGGGTTTGAATGAAAGGTCAATCGCTGGTTTGGGCATTGGGGTCATACGTGATTCCTTGTCGGTATTTCTGGATAATACTGCCTTTTTCCCAGGCAGACCATGGACGAATAAATCAAAAACCTATACGATCTTGATATGCATGATTTGGGCGTGACCATTTCCACGGGCGGCCGGACGCTTTGCCGTCCGGGGCATTGGAGCGGCAAAAATGAATGGAGTCATCAGGTGAAACTCTACCACCCCGTCAGCGGCCATGCCTGGGTGCGGGTCGGCGACGAAGTCACCCGCTTAAGGGCCGGGCAGCTCTGCCTCATTCCGCCTCACGTCAAGGTATCCTATGGCACATCATCGAAAATTGTCATCGAGTGGCTCCATTTTCGCCTGCAATCGTCTCTCCTCGATATCCGGTTGGGCTCGCTCGCGAAGGCCCACCTTTTTAACCAAGCCGTCACGACGCGCTGGTCGCCAGTTTGCCGGTTGATCGAGCGTTTCATCCAGGAACGTTCCGTGAACGATGCCTTTCGGATTCATGCCATGCTGCTGGAACTTGTTGGGTTGACGCTGACTCATCTCCCCCAGGAAAATCCCCAGACTCTCCTCGCTCATGAGCGGCTTGCACCAGCACTCCAATATCTTGATGACCGGGCCGTCAAGCATCCGGCTCTGCGCGACATCGCACGGACGGTCCATCTCAGTCCTGAACACTTCCACCGCCTGTTCCGCGCTACTTTTTATACGACACCTTATCAGTACGCGCATGCCCGGCGCATGGCGCTGGCGAAAAACCTTCTTTCCGAGGGGCTGGCTTCCGTGAAGGAAGTGGCGGAGCGGACTGGCTATGACGACCCATTTTACTTCTCGCGCGTTTTTCAGCGTTATTTCGGAGTGAACCCCGGAAGGGTGCGCCGGGGACTGGTGGTCCTTGGGCCCAAGCCTTGAAAAGGCAGCAGACCCCTTCCCTTCTAGTATGGGAATCCGATCGACAGACGTGATCTCGTGAATCAGGTGACTAAAATCCCCTTCCATGGATCTCACCCCTCCCAATCCATCGCCCACTTTTTCGGGGCAGCTTCGTCAATTTGAAAACGGACTGACCGAACGCAAAACTCCTCAAGTAAAGGGGGGCATAGCCGTACTTCTCTCTAATTATATCTTTTATATGAAAGCCTAATCCGTATAATACACCGCATGAGCCAAGCCCCCGGCATCGAAAGGAACCTCGCTGATGAAGGCGCCATCATCGAGGGCACGATCATGGACGCGCCGATCAAGATATCCTGGTACCGGACCAAGGTCGACAAGGCGGTCATGAGCGCGCTAATGCGCAAGAGCGACGCCCGGGCATTCGCCCAAGTTGTTCCGCAGTTGCTGCTTTTTGTCGTCACCGGAACACTCGCCTATTTGGCCTTCCTGAATGTCCATGCGAACAACTGGCCGTGGTCTCTTCCCGTCCTGCTCCTTGCTTTGTTTGTCCACGGGACTTTTGCCAATTTTTTTGGCGGCATCGCAGGCCATGAACTTTGCCACAAGACTCCTTTCAAGACTCAGTTCTGGAACGACTTTTTCCTGGCGATCTACGGGTTCCTCGCGTGGTTCGATCCTGTCAGTTATCGCCTGAGCCATGTGAAACACCACCAAGTCACCGTCCACGCCGAACATGATGGCGAGGTGGTCCTGCCCCAGGGACTGGATTGGCACGGAATTGCCTTCGTCCTGAAAGCGCTCACCATCGATCCCCTGGTCCCCTTCAAGCTTCTTCGCACCTGGGGCTCCGCCGCGTTCGGGGACAGCAGCAAGTCCCTGTTCTTCACCTCCGACTGGATGGAAAGAATCCTGCCCAAAACCAAGACGGAACTTCGCCGCGATCATCGCAACTGGGCCATCATCGTCCTGCTGGGCCATCTGGTCCTGGTTACTCTTTTTATCGTCACGGGCCATTGGTTCCTGATCGTCATCGTCACCCTGGGTTGCCAGTACTGCTCGTGGCTGCAGCTTTTGTGTGCGATACCGCAACATGTCGGGCTTACTCCCAACGTCGCCGATTTTCGCCTCTGCTGCCGCACCTACACCTGCGGCTGGCTGCCGTCTTTCCTCTATTGGAACATGCAATATCATGTGGAACATCACATGTTCCCGGCCGTGCCGTTTTATAATCTTCCTCATCTGCGCAAAGCGATCGAGCACGACCTTCCGCCGGTCACGCATGGCCTCCGCGCCACCTGGCAAGAAATCCTGCCCATCATGCGGAGACAGCGAAAAGATCCGGCGTATGTTTTCGTCCCGGTACTTCCGTCCCAAGCCGCGTCTTCAAAATGAATCAAGCCAGGGGATGGCCGGTACTGACGTAAAAAGGCCAACTTGGCGCGGGAGGCCCCAACGATTCCTGTTCAAACTGTCCCCTCCGTCCCGCCTGCCGCATCGTTTCGAGTTGCTGTTTTTCCTCGACGGTCAGAAAGGCGGAAAGGAGAAGTCGGTCGATCGTGATGAGATCTTCTTTCGTCAGGGGGGCACTTGCGGAATCAGCACGATAGCTCATCTGGAATGAATGGATGACGCGCCCGCTCCGCTGCCGCAAATCGGCGAGGATTTCAAATCCTTTGGGATCCGAATCACCAAAATGCCAGCATTCCAGCTC
>Ga0206876_1078_pt1 | contig 28237 bp, 16 predicted proteins | sample Alteio_BWOrgCont_10_FD_152619 | JGI IMG/M metagenome (GOLD analysis project Ga0206876, IMG submission 152619) | Enriched cells from forest soil in Barre Woods Harvard Forest LTER site, Petersham, Massachusetts, United States -... | ecosystem: Environmental > Terrestrial > Soil > Temperate forest >...
GGGGTGGTCGTGTTAATGGACAACGTGTAAGTCCCGGTGCCGCTCGGGTAGACGGCATCCATCGCCGCCTTGCTTTGGAATGTCTCGAATCGACTCAAACCCTGGTTGCCGACTTGCAACGGGATGGCGGAGCCGCCTGGTGGCGTGAAGGTCGAGGAAGCCAGCAATGATCCCGAGAACCCGTTATTGATGTTGGGAGAAAAGGCGTAAGGCTGCTCGGGATCGGGTGTCGGCGTGCTGGTACCGGTCTGGTCATAGTTGGCGGTTTTCTGGATGTTATAGAAACCGACATCGACCGTCCCGCAAGCGATCGTGAAACGCATGGTACGTTGATAACCGTTGTTATCGGTAAATTGAAGGAACCCGGTATAGGCCTGATTGTTACCCAGGGTGTTGGGCCCCATCTGGTAACTGGTGATGCCGGTGCCGAGGGAGGAAGCGACCGAGGTATTGAAAATCTGGAAGAAGACATTATCCGAGTTGCTATTCCATGTGAACGTGAAGCTTTTCGTGGGATCAAGCTGCAAGACACCATTGTTCCACGTCCCGTTGGTAATCGTTGGGACGGGAATGCTCGACAAGTCATCCGCCTGCACGACATAAGTATCATGGTAGGTGTTGGGCGTACTGGTGTTGATGGTAAAATTATAAGTGCCCGGACCAAACGCGGCATCCATCGCCGACTGCGTCGTAAAAACCTGGCCGAAGGTCAGTGCATTGTTGTTGTCCAGGAAGAGAAAGGGCTCGCCCGTTTTTCCGGCCGGAACCGTAATCGACGAAGTCGTCAGCAGGGACCCCGTGGTCCCGGGCTCGATATTTCCATAGACTTGGAAAGGAGCCGTTCCATCCGGCGTCGGAGTCGTCGGGCTGGGGGCGGTCTGGCTGAAATTCTCGTTCTCGGTCACAAAAAAGGCCCCCACATCCGTGGTGGTGCCCGCTCCTGTCTGAAGCGAGAAACGCACGCAGCGTTGATAGGCACCCGACGCATCCGTGAATTGAAGCAGCACGCCGTAAGTCGTGTTGGGCTGCAAGGTATTGGCGTCCACCTGATAACTGGTCGTGCCTGCGGTGAGCGGAATGTTGGCCACGGGGCTGCCTGTGCTCGTGAAGACCGACAGGTTGACGCCTCCGGAAAAACTATTCCAGTTAACCGTGAAATTCTGCGTGGCATCGACCTGCAGGGCGCCGCCGGACCAAGTTCCGTTGGTGATGGTGGGAATGGGGATGCTCGTCAAGTCGTCCGTGGTGGCCAGGGAAACATTCAAATTGTAAGTGTTGGGTGTGCTGGTATTGACGGTCAACGGGTAGATGCCGGGGCCAAAGGCCGCGTCCATGGCCGCCTGGGTGGCAAAAGCCTGGCTAAAGCTCAGGCTGTTGTTGCTCAGGGTAAATACGGGAGTTCCCGTTCTCCCCGCTGGCACTGTCAGTGTTGAAGTGCTCAGCAGCGATCCCGTGCTCCCGCCATTGACAAAGGCAATGACTTGGAAGGGATCCGTCCCGTCCGTTGCCGGAGTCAACCCCGAGGTTTGCACGAAATTTTCGTTCTCGGTTATACCAAAGCCGCCAATGTCGGAGGCGTGGAGTGGAGCGATCCACCCGAGCGTAATTAAAATGGCAGCCGTACCCAACGACCAGACCGACGAATAGCGATGTTGCATAATAGTTGTCCCCGGAGCGGATGTGCGGCCCGCCTAGTTTTTGTGCGAGTGCGAAAATACCGATCATTTTCTTAACAAGCAAACTCAAACAAGAAATACCCTATATTTAGCCATGTATAATATACTAGCTAAAGTATGCATTATGTTAGATATCAATAATCGAATCCTTCGGACATACGATGCTGTCATCTTGAGCTTGTCGAAAGATCAGTTCGGGGTGCCTTGCTTAGCCGTAACGATGCAGTTGAAAATGGCAGCGATCAGGACTTCGTTATCCCAAAGGGATTCAATCATATAGCCAGGGTTGGATTGGCTGGGAAGTCCTACCCTGGGTTGGATCATCATGCCTTTGTACCCTGAAAGGGTCCTATCTTTTTGGTGATCGAGACGAGGCACTGGCTACAACCCCTTGAGGGTAGATCATTTCTTCCTAATACCCAGGGTAGCTCGTGCCTCGCAACCCTGGGCTATATGATGGAATCCCTTCGGGATAAAAGGCACCTGCATCATTACGGCTCTGAGGAATTGAACCGATCTTTCGACAAGCTCAAGATGACGGATTGGTGAATTATACATAGCATCGTCCTTGTGTGGTTGACTTCCTGCGTTCTGCTGTCAACCAATGGGGTCGTGACTAAAAGCCGCGCATGGATTGTACCGAAGAAAATTATCACCGTCCTAATTTTTGCGGGACTATTAAGCGGTCGATTTCTTAAGGCCGACGATAATCCTTTCGACGGCTATTCTGACAACAATTACTATACGCTGGATTACTCCAGCGGAAGCTTCGTTCCGGGAAATTCGAGTGATGTCCAGGTAGACGTCACATTCGGCGCTAGTCCTAGCGACTTCAGTACCCTCAGTATCGACGTCGATACCGGGTCACGGGGAATTTACGTTTCGAGCGACCAATTGCCGGCAGATTTCATCGCGAAGTCTACAGGAACACCCTATACGGGGCAAATCGCACTCGACAGCTCGGGACGCGTGAGTAGTGGAATGTGGGTGCCGACCCAGGTGACCTTTGCCGTGACCAATCAAAATGGGGTTGCCATGAACGTCACCTCGACCGTCAACGTGCTGGATGTTACGACGCTCTCTGCCGAAGGAACCCAGCCGGTCTTCTTCGGAACAAAGGTCAATAGCGGAACACTTGCCCTCGTCGGCTCAGGCACCACGCCCGTCGTACTGGAAAACGGGACGACCAGTACGTACGGGGTCTATCTCACCACTGGCCAGTCGATCACTTATGCCGACAATAAAGGGCTCATCAATGATGTCTCCAACTTCGGAATCGGGTTTGACCTGAGTGGCGCGCCCGGCGGTACCGGGCCGGTGGGCTACAACCAGAACCAGATTTACAACCCGCTCATCAACATCGCCGGGATGCAGCCGGGCGGAAACCTCGTGGCCGGTTACGTCGTCGAGTCGACCGGCATCCAACTGGGGCTCACCGGCACGGACACGGGCTACGCCTACACGAAGCTTAATCCAACGGTCTACACGAACAACAATTCCCAGCCCGATTGGCAGACCCCGATGGGAAAGACCTCCGTGAGTGGGACAGGTTCGGTCGTGATGGACTCCGGGATCCCCGAAGCCTTCATCAGCGCGACCGGTCTTAAGGGCGCCGATCTTACCGGAACGATCTCGGTTGATCTTATGAATTCGGGAGGCCTCGCCGGTTACAAAATCGATATGTCAAACTCGGCCAACTATCTGAACCCGAGCGCGATCACGATCGTCCCCCCGGCAACCGATGGAATTTACTCGCAAAACTATCCCCCCTACCAAAGCAACTTTTTCAACACGGGAAGGAACGTCTTTGACGACTTCAACATGCTGTACGATGCGGAAAACGGGTATATGGGTATCCTGCCCAATCAGTACGGAGAGACGGACCCCAATATTTTCTTTGCCGCCCAAGAGGGAGGCTTCCCTGATCCCATACCCGAACCCGGAGGCGGCTCGACGGCAATGATTTTGCTGGGCCTGCTTTTTGCGGTGGGAATATTCCGGGGCCTACAAAAAAGCGCGGCATCGCGGTGAGCTGAACCGGAAAAGTGTCCTCCGGATTTGGTCAAAGTAGTTGAGTTTAAGGGCGAATCCAGCAAGATCATCCGCCATTCGATCTCCCTTGTTTGACGGGTCGTGACGACGGGAGGGAAGCCATTTCACTCAAATCGCACCTTGAACTTTTATTTACAAAAATATCGGAACAGCTTTTTGATCACCGGCTTGTTGCTCTTGATTTTGGGGCTGCGGATTTTCCTCGGTAATCCTTTTGTCGCGCAGCTTCCCCTGGTCGATGATTTCTATTGCCTCTTCTGGTTGCAAAGATGGTCCGAGGGTGTGCACGACTGGAGCTACGTCTGGTCACGGCACAGCGAGCATCCGATGGAGCTCTATAATCTGCTGATCCTGACGCAGTTCCTCTTGAACGGGGGGTGGGACGCACGACTGGATTTCCTGCTCGGTTCCGTGGTGCACACGTTCTACGCGGCCGTGGTCATCCTTACCTTTTGGGACTTGTTGCCGCCGCGTTACCGGGGCTGGCTGATCTTTTTTATTTTTGCGCTCTTTGCGATTCCGATGTCGGGGTATCGCATCTCGTGGGGCTTTCTCTGGCCTCACGCCGCGGGGATGGCTTTTAGCCTTGCGGCCCTCTATTTCTCGACACATCGGGGACAAATTTGGAGCGGGGTCGTCCTGGCGTGTCTTTGCGCGGCTTTGGCTGCGACCAATAACGCCGCGGGTTGCCTGGGGGCGTTCATGGTTTTCGCGTCGACTGTTTTTCGGGCGGCCTTGGCGTGGCGCATCAGCCGCCATGACATCGTCTGTGCGGCGGTCTGTTTGGGCATCTTTCTCGGCTTCTACCTGACGATGCCCGGCAGCGGCAGGGCCGGGTTCATCGAAGGCCTGAACGCGATGCTCAAAACGTTGGGCTGGCCCCTGATCTTTGTCCCGCTGGTTGGAGGCGTTACCCTTGTCCCTCTGGTCGGCCTCGCGCTGGCGCAGATTTTCCTGCCTTCTTTCCGCCAGAAAAATGTCGATTACATGGTGGCGACGGGAGGATTGATTGTCTTGATTGCCCTGGCCACTGGCGCCTTCCGGGGCGACAACGACAACGCGGGCATGCCCTCGGGCCGCTACTACGATCTCACCATGATGGTGCCGCTGATCAGTGGCGTGAGCCTTTGCCTGCTTTATCTAGGCTGCCCCGCCCGTTACCGCCGCCCGTGGTTGATTTTTAGTTATGCCTGGCTGTGCCTTCAGGTCGTCGGTTTCTCGGTTCATATTTTTTATCGCGTGATTCCTTTCGTGTCCCGGGAAGACGGCGAATGGCGCGGGGCGCAATATCAGACCCTGTTTCGCAACATGGTGCACGGTGCGTCCATCGACACTTCCTCTCAGTTTGCCTGCTACGAACAACTCGGCTGCATGCCGGAGGTATTTGATATCGTCGCGGGCAAAATGCCGATGCCGGGGATGACGATTCCAATGATTACCGGCTTCTCTCTTCAACCCGGCAGCCAGGGCGATTTCCATGTCGATGGTTATCCTCCAGCCTATGATCCCGTGCGCTCAAAGGTCTATTGGGGCAGCTATGAACTGGGCCGGGACGACGCCCAAAAATCGTTTCGGTCCGGCACCTTCAAACCGGAATCACCTTACCTGACCATTGATGTACTGGTGGACAATCATTCGCGGCTGACCAATTATCGCCTCGAGGGCCAGGACCTGGCGTTGATTGATGAAACCACCGGCCAGAGGGACGAGTTATTGCCCCGCCTGTCGCACAGCTTCCCGTTCGTGTTTCGGGATTCGCAGGAGATTTACGCCCCCGTGACGCCTGGGCATGAATACCGGATCGAGTCCTCCACCTCCAGCCGGCGCGGCTGGCTTGCTTTCAGCGAACCCTACGAATCGGGCAAGCTGACTCCGCTGATCGTTGGATTCAGCCAGAGCGGAAAACTCCTGTGCATCTGTGGCCTCGCCTTCCTCGTGGTCGTGCTCGGCCTCGATTGGATGGAAAAGCCGTCATCCTGAGCGAAGGCGCGCTGGGGCACTTCTCTTGGCCAAGGCACTTACCCGAGCCGCAGTCGAAGGACCTATGTGGGGGAAAATTAGCGTGTGAGTGGCGTCCAAGTAGCCGGAAGAGAAAGGCCAGTTTCCCGCTCGTACGGAAGCGGCAGACCGGCCATGCCAAAAATAAGTACCTGGCTCAATTGAGCGTTTTCCTTGTATCGAGCATAGGTCCTTCGACTGCGGCTCGGGTGGCTCTTAGGATGAAGCAACATACTTGGGCTCGCCTTCGCTCAGGATGACAGCACTTCTAAAATCGAGATTTAACAGGGAATACGCCCTAGAGCTTGTTCCCGTCCCGCTTAGAACCGCATCGTCGTCGTCAACGCAAAGGTCTGCGCGCTGACCTTGACCGAGCTGTTCGAGTATTCCCCCGACAGCAGCCCGCTTGTGCCGATGTTTTGCGTCGCGGGCAGATCGTATTGATACGCGAAATCGACCGAGTAGCGGTCCCAATGATAACCGATACCCGCCGTGAAGGTATTCTCCAAGATGGCCGCGTTCATCGGCGTCAAAGTAGAATTCGGCACGGGACTTCCCCCGTAAGCATAGCCGGTGCGCAGGACGAGGTTGTCCGTGACATTGAATTCAATCCCGGCGCGATAAACAAATTCGCTCTGCCAGTTCAACGGGACCGCTTCATTAAAACTCGAGCCCAGTGCGTGGTTGGTCGTGGGATTGTTCCCGTTGCTGAAACTCAAGGGCAGCGTTTGGAACGCGTCCTTGTAGTCGATCCAGTCGAGTTGCAGGGCCAGCCGCCACTGCGGATGAAATTGCCACGAGACCCCGGCCTTGACTTGCTGCGGCAGCACGGTCTTGACCGCCGCGTCGTAATGAAACGGCACGGTACCCATCGGCAGGCCCAGTTGCAGACTCGGATCGCCCGAAGCCGTGCCGGTCGAGTTGATCTGCGTCTCGCTCTCGTAGGAGAGGCCGAATTGCAAATCGGGCAGCGGGCGCCAGACCATTCCCGCCATCCCGTTCCAGCCATAGCCCGACGTGTGCAGACTCAGCAGTGTCTTCGCGCCATCAAGCGCGCTATTGGCTGGTTGACCCGGTCCGCCCGGTGAAAGATTCTGGAAGATATACGGCGTCGTCAGCTTGTTCTCGTTATAGACCGCCCCGACACTTGCCCCGAAAGAAAACTCGGGCGTGAATTTCACCGCGACACCAAACGCCGAGCGCAACGCCAGGATTTCGGATTGGTCCTGTTGATAGCCGTAGGAGGTCGCGCCGCCCAGTCCGCCGGGCGGATCGTTGTAATGCCAATTCACCAGTTGGCTGGATTCCGGCACAAAAGAGATCCCGACGACCACCGGCGACTTCCCCACCGGCATCGCAAAAGCACCTTCCGGCAACGCCCCGCCCGCCATCGTGCTGCCGTTGGAAATACCCGGCTTGTTGAAAGTACCATCCGCAAAACCACCGATGGCCCCGAGATTAAATTCCGGCGCAGTGAGAAATCCAAGCGCGCCCGGATTGACCGCCATGGCCCCGAGCGGATCGGCCGCATACGCCACATCCGCGCCCCCCATCGCCATCGAACGCGCACCGACGCCGTTGCCGTAAATGCCATCTGCTCGTGCGTTGAAGGCAAAGCACAAACACACCGTCCATATCGCGCCCTGACCGAGGTTAATCACATAGCGGTTTCGCTTCATGGTGATGTCACTAATTTGCTCAAACTGGAGTTCGAAATGCAACCACTAGATTTGAACGAACTGCCCGGCCATCATCCTCCGGCCAGGCGTATCTTCTCGGACGGGACCACCGACATGGAAGGTTCCTCCAGGACCGATCGCACCGTCTTGAGCAAGGCCTCGGCCGTGTAGGGCTTGGGCAGAAAATATTTGCTATTGGCGATCGAGACTTTGTTGGCACGCTCGCTGGTCATGAAACCGCTCGATGCGATGATCTTCTGTTCAGGGTTGATCTTCAACAGTTCGCGGATGGCCGCCGGTCCGTCCATGTTCGGCATCGTCATGTCGGTCAGCACGACGGCAATTTCCTCCGGATGCTGCTGGAAGACCGCCACCGCTTCCACTCCGTCATGGGCGCCCAGCGTTTTATAGCCGAATGATTCCAGTGTATCGCAAGTGACGGTAAGGATCGCGGGTTCATCGTCGACCACCAGGACCGTCTCGCCGTTGCCACGCGGGAAACTGGCCAGCTTCGAGGTGTCCGTCATCTTTACGGTCGATACCTCCATGGCGGGAAGGAACACGTTGAACGTAGTGCTGTGACCCGTTTCGCTGTGGACGTCGATAAAGCCGTCATGACTTTTGGCGATCGCGACCACCGTAGAAAGGCCCAGGCCCGTCCCCTTCCCGATCTCCTTGGTGGTGAAAAATGGCTCGAAGATCATGTCGAGCATGGGCGTGGGAATGCCCATGCCCGAGTCCTTGACCGTGATATTCACGTATTTTCCAGGCTTGGCGCCGGGATACTTGGCGATCTGCCGTTGGTCCAGCACGAGATTCTCCGCCGTGATGGTCAACGCGCCACCGTCCGGCATCGCATCGCGGGCATTGACGCTGAGATTGAGGAGAATCTGGTGCAATTGCGTGGGATCGCCCAGGACCGGCCAACAATCCTTGGGCAGCGCAACGTGGAGCTGGATGTTTTTGGGGAATGTGTCGCGGATGAGCGTCTCGATGTCCTTGAGCAGGCGCTTGGGCTGGATCTCCAGCCGCTTGCCTTTGATGCCGCGCGCAAAGGAAAGGACCTGCCGCACAATGTCCGCCCCGCGCCGGGAACTCGTCTCGATCGTTTCCAGGATATGCCGGGCCTTGGGGTCCTTTTCCATGAGCTTGAGCAGTTCAATCGAGGTCAGGACCGGTGTCAGGATGTTGTTCAGGTCGTGGGCGATGCCACCCGCCAGCGTGCCGATGCTTTCGATCCGTTGCGCCCGCATCAACTGCGCTTCAATCGCCTTCTTTTCCGTGATGTCCGTATTGATCGCCAGCACCGACTTGGGCGCGCCCACCTTGTCCCGCAGGAGCGTCCAGCGCGCTTCCACGATCAACTCGCGCCGGTCCTTGGTAAAATGCTGGACTTCCCCGGTCCACTCGCCGTGCTCCAGGACATGACGATTGGCCTCCTCGAAGACCTCGGCGCTGGGATAGATCATCTCGCAGATGTTGCGCCCGATGATTTCCTCGCGCGCCCATCCGTAAAGCCGCTCGGCGCCCTTGTTCCAGAATTGGATGTTTCCCGCAAGGTCGCGGACCGCAATCGCATCGCGCGCCTTGTCCAGGACGGCGGCCTGCTCCGCGATTTTTTCCTCCGCATGTCTGCGCTCGGTGACATCGCGGGCGATGGCCATCAGGTAGACGTTCCCGCCCATTTCAATGCGATTGAGGCTGACCTCGGAATAGACCGGTGTCCCGTCGGAATGATAGACCATCCACTCAAAAGTTTGCGGCTCTCCCTGCATGGCCTTCATCACGATCTCGAAGGCCTTCTCCCGTGAGTTGCGTCCGTCCGGTTGATTCGGTGGCGCAAACTCATCCGGCGTGTGGCCGACGATCTGGTCCCAAGTGCGGCCATACATGAACTGGCCCTTCGTGTTGCAGTCCACAAACACGCCGTTGTGGAGCATGTAGATCGCATCGTGGGCCGCGTCGAACAGGGCACGGAATTTCCGCTCGCCCTCGAGCACGGCTTTTTTCGCCTCTTCACATCCGCGGCGCAACCGGCTCTGTTCCAACGCCTGGCCGACTGCGGAGCCGAGGCGCTCGGTCCGGTCCTTCATCAAATAATCGGCGGCGCCCTGCTTGATCGCCTCTACCGCCCGCTCCTCGCCCATGGTGCCGGAGACGATGATGAACGGAATTTCGTACCCCCGGCTCTTCATCAACTCCAGGGCCCGCATCCCATTGAACTTAGGCATCGTAAAGTCCGAGATGACGATATCCAACTCCGGGCGCAACTTGATGAGATAGTCCAACTCCGTCTCGACGCGGTGCCATTTCGGCTCGTAGCCCGCGCGGCGCAACGAATGAACCAACAGTTCCGTGTCGTTCACACTGTCCTCGACGATCAGGATTTCAATCGGTTGGGGCATGATGGATGCGTCTGGTTAACTGAGGAGATGGGAGTGTGGGACGGAAAGTCGCCATGTTGCCCGGCGCTACGTGGTCTCCAAACATAATCACAACAAGATCTGGTTAGGAATCGCCTGCTTGTCCAACTCGCAACAGCACCGATTTTAATCGGTGTTCTTCGTCGTCCAACCTACCTCGCACCTTGTATGCCAGCAAATTTTAAGATCGAGAATGTTGGTATTTAGGAACTTACGAAAAGCCGCCTTTGTGAGCCTCGTGCAGAATGCCGGGCTTCGACTTTTTGCGTTGCCGAATGCAGTGCGAGGATTGCCGGTAGAGATTGTTTAGAGACCTCTGCGAAAATCGTACGCTAAAAAAAGCCGTCATCCTGAGCGAAGGCGAGTCGGGGTACTTCTCTTGACCAAGGAACTTACCCGAGCCGCAGTCGAAGGACCTGTGTGGCGGACAGTTTGATATGTGAATGGCGTCAAAAGTATCCGGAGGAGAAAGGCAACCTCCCGCCAGTCCGGAGAGCGGTAAACCGGCCACGCCTGAAGTAAATTATCTGGCGCAATTGAGCGTTTTCTTTGAATCGGGCGAAGGTCCTTCGACTGCGGCTCGAGTAGGTACTGGGATTAGATCACACGCTTGGGCTCGCCTTCGCTCAGGATAACGAACTTCTAAAATCGCGAGTCTTGCAGAGGACTTTTTTAGGCCCCTTGGCGGCGCGCAGCGGAAAACCTTCTGAACCCGATCAACCCAATCAAAGCAAGGCTGATGAAAAAGCCGTATTGCGACGGCTCGGGCACGGGCGCGTCCACGATCTCCCAAAGGCCCAGCGTATCGCCTGATCCGCCGCAGCCGTTTCCGACGATGATGTCGCCGGAAGCACCCACACACGGCAGTTCGCAGGCGAATTGCGAAAGGTCAATGGTCCATGTCCCCGTAAAGGCGGAGGAGCAGGTCGAAAAACGCTGCGTGATGTCGCTGGCGTTGCACGCGCTGCTGTACAGATTCAAGTCCACGTCGCAACCCGAGGCATCGCTGGGAATAAAGGAGTTGTAGGCCAGACACCCGCCGGAAGGAATCAAGGTACCACAGCCAGTGGGATCGGCCACCTCCACCGGACTGGTAAACAACCGCAGCAGATCGACCCCTTGTGATTCGTTCGAGCTGCAATCGAAAATGGCCGCATCCGATCCGGTCGCGGTGATCGTCACGGCGCACGGGTTGCTGTCGTCGATCGTGAGCAGCAGCGGCAAACACACCCCCCCTGCCTTGGCCGAGAGGTCAAAGCTTGCGATGAAGAGAATGGCTAGACCAAAGGCGCGTAGTTTCATAATTTCAAGCGTATCTTGTGCTGATTTCGGACCTGTCTGTCAATGCTTCCCCGACGGCCTTAAAGCGATTTTTATGCCATTTAAGGCGACTTGAACCTTAAGATGTGAAGGATTTCATGCACCGTTTATTCCTAGTCCCGATGCTGTTGGCGCTGGGCGTCATCTTGACGACAAGTGGGCCGCTTTCTGCCCAAACCATCGTGAACAAGGGGTTCGATGGACTCAAAGATGGCCCCGGCAAAATCACCGAGGTTCCCGGTCACGGCAGCGTCCTTGAAATCACCAACGCGGACGCCACGACTGCCGTGCATCGTTCTCTGACGCTGCCCGTGGACCAGATTCGCGGTGCGCCCATCCTCGTCAATTGCGACATTTCCGCCGACAACATTTCCGCCAAGCCCGAAGTCTGGAACGGCATCAAACTGATGGCCCACGTCGAATTTCCCGGCGGCGAATCGTGGAACCAGGCGACCCTTCCCATCGGCACGTTCGACTGGCAACATACCTTCGTCCGCTTCGACATTCCGGACAACGCCACCACGGTCACCCTCATGCTCGGCGTGGAAAAAGTCACCGGCACCGCGCGCTTTTCCAATCTGTCGGTCACGCTCGTCCCCAAGTTCGTCCAGGCCCCGCCCGCACCGGCGGACCAACCCATCTTTACCGGGCATGACGTTCCCCGCCTCCGTGGCGCGATGGTCCACCCCGAGATTACCGAGCAGGATTTGGCCAACTTCGCCGATAACTGGAACGGCAATCTCATCCGTCGGCAGTTGTTTCGCATGGACCCCGCCACACCTGAGACCGATTTTGTCGCTTACGACAAATGGCTCGACGAGATATTGGCCAAGACCGATCTCGTCCTCGGCTGGGCCGCGCAACATCACGTCAAGGTCGTCCTTGATTTGCATTCCCCACCGGGTGGAAAATTTCCTTCCACCGGCTCTCTCTTTTCCGATCCCAAGGCGGAGGAGCATTTCGTCGAAATCTGGAAAAAGATGGCCACACGCTACAAAGGCAATCAGACGATTTGGGGATTTGATTTGGTCAACGAACCCAACGATGACCAGACCGCTCCCGGATGCATGAACTGGCAGGACCTCGCGTTCGCCGCCGGAAAGGCCGTGCGCGAAATCGACCCCGACCGGACCCTCATCATCGAGCCGCCGAAAAACGGCGGTGACACCGGCTGGCAATTCTTCAATCCCATCCCCCTCCCGCGCGTGGTCTACAGTTTCCATATGTACGACCCGCTCCGCTTCACGCACCAGCACGTCTTCAATCCCAAGGAGAGCAGCGTCACCTATCCCGGGATAATCGACGGCAAGCTCTGGAACCGCGATGCCCTCCTCCAAGCCATGCAACCCTCCATCGACTTCGCGAAACGTTACCGCGTCCAGATGTATGTCGGCGAATTCTCCGCCATCCGCTGGGCGCCCGGCGCGGACAAGTACCTTGCCGACGTCACTGGCATCTTCGAGGAACAGGGCTGGGACTGGTCCTACCACGCCTACCGCGAATGGCAGGGCTGGAACCTCGAGATCGGCACCGATGAAAGCAATTCCCAGCCCTCACCGCAACCCACCGCCCGCTTCCAAGTCATCGAGAAATGGCTCAAGCAAAATCAAAAGCCCGCCGACTAGGGCGTTTTAGGAAAAACTGTGGCCGCCGCCGTGAGGCGGTGGTAAAGGGCCACGCTTTCACGAGCGCGGCTACACTTCAATTGAAAATGCTCCACATGGAACCACGCTTGTCGGCGCGACTCCATTGCCTCTTCTGACCCGTTAAGCCTTCAACGCCGCCAACCGCGCCTTCTCCTGCGCGATCATCGCCTGCTCCCGCGCCACCCGCGCCGGAATAATCTTCTGCCGCGGCACCGCCGGCTTGAAATCGTAATGGTCCACCCCCAGCGCCTGCAGCACGCATTGCTCCATCGGCGAATAAGCCGACCCATCCGACCGCCGGTCAAACCGCATCGGTTCCTTCAACTCCGCCGGCGGATTGATCATGAACCGCGCCTCGGGCCGATGATTGAAACTCGACGTGTGCTCCATGTAGGGATGCAGCAAAAACACATCGCCCGCCTTGCCCGTCGTCTCACGGAAATCCCGGCAGCCCGCGACAATATCCTTACTTGGAAATCCCCCCGGCAAAACTCCCTCCGGATGTGCCGCCAGATGCCGCGCGACGAGCGGCACCGAATCGCACGCAATAAACGTCCCGCCACCCTTCGGATGGATATCGCTGAACAGCACCACCACCAGCAGCGCCTGCTCCGCGCTATCGAGAAAATGGAGGAACGTATCGCCATCCACATGCCAGCCCTTGGCCTCGGGCCCCGGCGCGACCCAATCCTGGTCGCGACCGAAACCGTAATTCGCGATGAACGCGTTTTTCCAGATGATATTGTCGCCGTTCACCCGGTCCTCCCCGCCGCACAATTCGCACATGGCCGCAAAGGCCTTGGGCGAAAAATCGCGCGCCCGCATCGTCTCGGTCGGCGGCATGTGGATCTTGTCATTCGGCCACGTCGAGCGGTCGGCGGGCGAAATCCCGTTGCGCGCCCAGCTTTCCTCCACCCAGCGGTGGGCCATGCTGCCCGGCGCGGTATCGAAACAATTGGTCAGGTGAACAAAGCCGTGCGCGAGGAAGTTTGAGAGGTCCGCCGCGCTCAGCACCGATGACTGAACAGGAGATGACGAGGTCATTTGTGTGGGCTAGACATAACCCAAATTTTTCGCGTCACAAGCTATTCGAGAAAAGTCATGTATAAAAAGGCCCTCATGCCCCTCTTTTCAAGCCAGTTACACGAAAGATTGCATTTATGAAACCAACCGGACCGTCAGCGGGTACCGATAAAATCCACCCTCGGACGCCCGGATCGCCGCGACGATCGCACAAATAAACGCCATCAGGCCCAGCGCCATCATCACCGGAATACCGATCACGATGAACACGAAGGGAAACGCGCACAGCATCCAAAGAAAGAGCGAAAGATGAAAATTCAGGACTTCTTTGGCATGCTCAGCCACGAGCGGCGAGTCACCCCGTTTCACCAGATAAACGATGAATGGAAGAATGAAGCCCACTCCAAGGATCAGCGAAAGATGACACAGAATGATCCAAAGCTTGTCGTTGCTGCGATCAACTTGCGGGGCAATCTGGGGAACGGGGGGAAGCGGCGGTGTATCCATGGGAGACAAGTGGGCCCGGCGGGATTTGAATCCGGCCCAGAGTTTGTAGCATTTGACGTTTCCATGCACAATACCGCATAGCTCAGCGCGTTACGGCGGAAGCACATTTTCTGCGATTTGGCAGAACCACGCGTGATTGCGCAAGAAAGCTGTGTGCAAATGTGTGCAGACTGGCGACTGAACCGACAACCGTTCGTGAGCCGAATCCGAACAGAAGCATCTCTCACGTCTTAAGCAATTTTCGCAAGTCGAGGCGAAGCATCTTTGCTGCCGGTATACAAGATGTGCAGAGGCGTCTATTTTTGACTTTGGGGATTACTGCCTGGAGGCTGTCCAAGACCTTTCCTGCCTGCTTCCACCAATTCATTGTGTCCTCGGATAAAGTCCTCAGAAATCTCCCAGAAGAAAATGCCGCGAAGGCCGGCGTTGTGTGTCCATGCTCCTTTCAACTCCACGGATTCCGGATCATCATAGGTGATTAGTTCCGAAGGTAAACCCGGAGGGCTTACGAGCCAGGGTACTTCGGCCTGCTTGTCCCATTGCCGTTGCCATCCCTCGTCAATGAGTGTCTTGATGGAGCTGTACTCGACATCCCCGTGCGCCGATGCCTTAAGTGGGGTTTCACCCCACTTCTTAACCATGAAACCGTGTCCAGACAGGTGAATCCCCATCACCAGCTGCCTGTTCGCGAATCCTTTTCCTCGCCAGTAATCGATCGACTTTTGATAAGAATATTGCCCGCCGTCAACCGGGTCGGTGTCGGTCGCATAGAGCGGCGAATCGAATCCTGCGTGACAGTAATTATGGCCATCTATCTTCCATGGTCCGTGCACATCGTAGGTCATGATCAGGGCGAAATCGATCAAGCGCGCCAACTGCGGGCCGTCGAAGTACTGTCCGTCGTCATCGGAGCTCGGCAACGGCATGGTGATCAGTGCGGCTGGATTTGTCTTTCGAAGGGCCTGCCCGAGGCGTTCGACAAACGAAACGACGTTCTTCGAGTCCGTTGAGGTTGGGAATTCCCAATCGATATCGATGCCATCGTAGCCGTTATCTGCAACCAGTTTAGCCAGCCCCTCAACACATGCTTCTTCCTTCGCTGGATCTCGCATCAGCACGGAAAGCTGCGGGCCGCTGTCCTCCCCGCCAAGGCCGAGCAGAACCTTAACGCTGGCGGCGTGCCCACCCTGAGTGAGGGCACGACTGGGAAGATTTCCCTCCGTGTGGAGCACGCCGTTCTGGATGGTGACGAACGCGTGGATCAGATGGGTAAACTGACCAAAATTGATCTGGCTGACCGGCAGTTTGTTGGTCCAGGAAGGATAGTAGCCAATAACCACCGCATGCACCGCTTTGTCCACCTCCGGCGAAGCCGTCGCGTCATTAGGCAGGAACGGCAAAAGCAACAAAACCCACAAGACGAATTTCATAAAGACGGACCGTTACGCATTCCCAGATACATCTAATTTTTTCCCAACGAATCAACGACGCTGCATTCATCTAGGTTTTGGTGCCCGACAACGGTGCCATCGTCGAGATGATTGATTTTTTGAAGACGTAAATGGCGGAAGAGGGCGCGAATGTCACGTACCCCACCCCACGTGAACCAGATAGCCGTGACGACCGAAATAAAAACCGGGAGTCCGATCGCCGCGACATGCCAAAATAGCGACCATGCCGAGTCGGGCCATGGCGCGATCAAATTCCACACGCTGCCCGTAGCGAAGACAACGAACCAGAGCATATTCCAGGCAAAGAGACTACCGGCTATCCACGTGTCTCCCCGGGTAAAGTTGTCATCCAAACCAATCAATTTTCCCCAAGTTACTTTTCTCTTCGCAGGCCGTTCCAGCCGGGCACCCACAAGGGGCGTGATGGCGGTATACTTTCCGCGATGAAGCATACGGTCCATGTTGAAGTCCTCTTCGGTCGTCAATAGGGAAACGGCCACATAGAGAAAAACGGCAATGAGGCTGGCGCAGAACGATATCTCGATTCCATTAAGCGGAAAACGATCCCCATAAACCTGACGCACCAAAATGCCTCCGGCGGAAAGGATTGAACCGGTCAGGAGTGCAGTCCATGCGCCACCCGTAGTCCCTTTCTTCCAATAAAGTCCTCCGATGATGGCCGCGCCCGCGCCGCCGACAAATATCGCCATCGTCACGCTCCACCACATATAAATGTATTCTGTCTGGCGAAATAAACTGCCGAAGAGAAACGCGAAAAGAGCTACGCCGATAATCGACAACCTGAGGATAAAAATGTGCTGGCGCGGGCCAAACGGCTTCTGGCGTAACGGCACGAGAATATCTTGAACGAAAATGCTGCCCCATGAGTGCAGGTGCGAAGAGTCTCCGCCAAAAAGACCCATCAACAGAATGGCACAGAGCGCCCCCTTCACTCCCGCAGGCAACAAGTGCGAGAGGGCAATGGGGATTTGCATTTGTTCCTGGGTCTGAGGATCAGCGATGCGCGCGATTTCGGCATGAGCGGAAACGGCCTGGGCGGTGAAATCGGGATGCTGCAGATAGGTCATGCCGCAAAGTCCAAGGAGAACCACGACGGCCAGCTTGCCCGCTCCGCGCCAGCTCGCGAGGATGCCGGCCATGCGGGACTCATGAGCCGTAAGCGCCGCCGAGTTGTAGGCGCTTTGGGATTGCCACGCCATGGTTCCGTACACATTCAGAAACATGCCCATCAGCACATAGCTCAGGTTGAAATCCTTTAAACCCATGGAATGAAACGGATTGATCATCGACTGACCGGTCGGGCGACTGGCCAGAACGTGATCGATCTGGGACCAGCTGAACATCGAAAGCAGGGCAAAAATGATCACGAGATAAAAGATCTGCGAAATGATTCCCTCGACACAATCCGCGATCATCAACGTGATGATGCCCCCCATTAACGTCATCGTCAGGGTTACCGACAAAAATAATCCCATCAGTAAAACAAACGTTGGTATCGAGAGGGACAGGACACTGACGGCGGGAGGTAATCCCAGGTAATAAACAAAGAATTGGGCCCCGATCGCCGGAACAATTCCGAAATTGGCAATGCCCGCGAGGAATCCCAGGATGCCTGCAAAAAGCCGGAACGATTTGCTGTACCGAATTTCGAAAAACTGGGCGAGAGTCATCGCCCTGGTTTCGCGATAGCGGTAAATGACGAAGCCCGAAATGCCGATAATGACCCAGAGGGGATTGTTGATCCAGCCCCACCAGGTCAAAGTCAGCCCCGACTTTGAAATAACTTCAAACGCCGCGACGAAAGTAACGGCGCCCGCCTGCAATTCTCCCCGGGAAACGGCGAGCAAGTATCGTCCGGCCAGGCGCCCGCCGGAGAGGAAGTCGGCCACGCTCTTTACATATTGATTGGCATATATCCCCAGGCCCAAAACGATGAGCAAGGGGAGCGAAAAGAAAATCCAATCGATAATCTGCATAACGATTATCCCGTGAAAGGTGTGATCGGGAACCTACTCTCTTGAGTAAGGATATGCGCAGGCTGCAAAGGACACAAACACAGCAGCAGGTCCGCTTGGCTAAGCGGATACCGCCAGTCCACGCATCGCTTCCAGAACCTTTACCCCCTCCACGATCTTTTGGATGTAACTGTCGCTAATGGTTTCTTTTTTAACAATGGTCCGATGAAATTTTTCCCATTGATAAATTCCAGAATATTCGTTGAAGGTGTTTCCCGCCCTGATCCGGCGCGTTTCACCATCGCGCAGCACCAACGAAAGATTCGAGTGATCGGATTTGGGCAGCGTACCCGCCGTTGGCCCAATATTCCGGTAAATGGTACCCCTCTCGTAATTCAAAGTCAGGCCATTGGAATAACGGTCCCCGTCATCCACGCAAAAGGACGCATAAACGGACGCCACGCAACCTGAAGCACAGGACATTGTCAGCAAGGCATTATCCGGAGTTGGACGCCCGGTACGAATTCGCGACGAGATCAGATTCACCTGATCGACGGGACCGGCCATCTGAATGATGTCATTGATGAGGTATATCCCCAAACGCATCATGGCGCCGCCTGGACAAAGCATGGGATCATCCATCCAACCGCCATCGGCTTTTTCACGGTAGGGCGCCCATACTTCCCCGCGCGCCGAGGCCAGGCGCCCTAATTCAAATTCATCCACCCAGGTTTGAATTTGCAAAAGATCCATGGTCAGGTCAGGACTGGGTGAATTCAAATGCACGGTCCGCCCCAAACTTTGGGCCTCGCGCAAGACGTCCTCGGCTTCCTCCGCATCCAATTCGAAAGGCTTGGTGGTCATGACATCTTTGCCCGCCCGAATTATCTCCCGCAATAATTTTGCCCTACCATACGGTTGAGTATAGAGACCGACAACTTCGATGGAGTCGTCCTCCAGCACCTGTTGAATAGAAGAATAATCCTTTACCCCATATTCAGCCGCTGTTTCTTCAGCCAGTTTTTTTCTCAAATCACTGACCGCAATCAACTTAAAAAGATTGGATGTAGACGAGGATTGCAGGCATCCGAGAACATGCTTGCCAAAGGACAAGCCTACCATAGCCAGCGATAATGGACGATTGACCGAAGCTGCGTTCATCTGATTCCAAGCAGTATGTCATATTTACCAATCTTGTCACGCTTTAACTCGCTTCTTCTCACTTATTTCCGAGATAATTTCACTGTACAAACTTTGTCTTTACAAAATAAATGCCGCCAAGTATATTGCTTCGAAGCACAATATGCTTTTGCTTCTCTTGGCGCGCAACACAATCACCGATTTCCCAACGCTGTGATAAATGCGATAATAGCTAATTATTCGAATCCAGCCGCGTAGTATGCAGATTTATCCTCACAAGGTGAAAAGGACGGCCATTCCGGGTTTGTTTCCCTGTACCGAACCAAGAGCCCTGTCACCTCGCCTCCTCCATTCTCGTGGCACTCAGGGCCCCAAAGGCCGTGATGGCGTTGCCTTGGTGGTGGTGCTTTTTGCGGTGGCTCTTATCAGCGTTATTATCCTAGCTTACTTCGATTTAGCTCTGCTCAACCGGAATATCTCGTATTCCAGCGCGGGGCAGGCACGGGCGAACATTCTCGCCTTGAGTGCGCTTGATTATGTCAAAGGCGATTTCATTGCGGAAATCCAAAGCGGATCGACCCAGCTTGCCGATCCTACGGGATCGAGCGTGCCCATTTATCAACCTACGACCAACAGTACCATGTTGCCTTACCGGATGACGTCAAGTGTTTCCCTTACCGCAGGCTCGTTTCCACCTAATCTCGTCAAGTGGAGCTCGGGTACTTACCCTCTCTGGCCCGCCACCACGGCTTACAACTCCATTCTGGGGCCCTGTCGCGCCTCGATTGACCCGACCTCGGGCTCCTCGATACCCACGACCCAGGCATCCATCAATGGGCACTTTATTGCCAATAGCCCGACCAGCCTTTGGACAAAACCAGACTTCGGAACCAACACCACTTTCCCAGTAGCCATTGTTCCTCAATGGGTCTATATGACCCGGCAAGGCCCCCTGGGGAATACCACCCCCGTGACGTCCCTATCAGTCTTGGCAAATTCCACCTCAACGAATTCCAATTACGTGATCGGACGCTATGCCTATACCGTCTATGACGAAGGCGGGCTGGTCGATGTCACGGCCGCAGGGTTCTCACCCACTACTTTCAGTGGCGACGCCACCGATGTGGGCCGCAAGGGAAACCAGGGGTTTGCCGATCTTACCCAGTTGGGCCTGTCGCAAACCAATGTCGATCAGCTCGTCTATTGGAGAAACACAACCAACGGCCCCTCGGTCGCCGGCTACGTTGGCTATTTGGGCACGAATTATCCGTCGTTAACAAACGCCCCCTCCGTCGGTTTTCTTCAAGCTGCACCGGGTGATCAGGCCTTTGTCAGCAGACAGGACCTGATCCAATATTGGACCACGGAACTCGGGGCGAATACCAATCTGCTCCAGTATGTGACCACATTTTCCCGGGAAAAGAATGCGCCCAGTTGGGGGCCGGAACATAACGCCTACGATTCCAACTGGCAGGCCTATTGGAATGGAGCGAATACGAATACAGTTAACCCCACGAATACGTCAGGTTTCATTTCTTATGCCTACGCTAGCAACGAAAACTCAACCAACGTCGCTGCCACTGGTCAGTCCGTTTATAATCGTTTCTTACCTAATGTCCGGGTAACGAATGCCTTTACCCGCCTCAGCGGCGAAACCGCGGTCGTAGGCGAGCCGCTGGTCAAAAATCGCTTCGATTTAAACAAGCTTTCCTTAATTCTCTACACGGGTGTGCTGCGCACAGACACCGCCAGTCAAAAGACCATCTACAATTATTTTGGGCTGATTCCGAACTACTCATCAACGGGAGCATTTACATCCTGGACCTATAATCACACCACCTTGTTGCCTCCCACTCCGGCTGCCAGTGGCTCGCTGTATACGGATGCCAAACAAATTATGACCTTGGATCAGGTCGCCAATGCCGTCAACGCATCTAGTGTCGCCACCGGTCGCGAGCCCGATTTTTTTGAACTTCTCCAGGCGGGGATTCTTCAAGGCGGCATGGGCCTTTGTTCTGGTGATCCAACACAAACATCAACCTACAACAAAGGTGGGGAGTTCTACCGGTATGCGAACGGTATATCTACGGTGGACGCCTCTGGTTGCCCCTCTTACCGTTTCGATGTTGACGGGGCCATTGTCTACTCCCAGGAAAAGTATCAAGTGATTCAAATTGGAGCCAATCTGATCGACCAGTATAGCAGTGATAACTATCCAACTGAAATCATCTTGAATGGCGAGCATTTTTACGGAGTCAAAAATTTACCCTATATCAATGCCATTGGCGACACCGCCTTGCGCGCCGCTCCCAGTTCCCTGCCTGCCACCAGTCCAGACGCCGTGAGCTATCCCACCGTTGCCCAAGGCGGCACTGTGGCCTCGTACTCTCAATATCAAGCCTACGTCCATCGCTGGATGACCTTTGCCTTATGGAACCCCCACCAAAATGCGGCCCATCCGCCGGCGGTTGGACCAACGGTCTTTCGCATTTGTGCCGCTGCCGGCAACGAATATCCTTTCATCAGTGGGATCAACCTTCCCTATCACTCCACTCAGATCGCTGGATCAGACTATAGTGGCCGCGTGTTCGAACCGCCGGCACCGGTCACAACTTCGATCACCACCAACGGGGCAGGAGCAAGCATTCAGGGCCCAGCATGGATTGGGTTTACGAACACTCCAAGCTATTACACCAATTCTTTTGCGGAACCCACGATCATCGATTATACCAACTCATTTACCACCACGTCGATCGGAGGCGTAAATATGAATGATCCCGATGGCAGGGTCGCAACCGGGCTGGGATGGCAACGTGCCGGCATCTATATGGGATGGTCTTTTACTCCCGACAATACCAATAAAGTTTCCCAATGCGCCGCTTTGTGGACCGCTCCGCAAACGCCAGTCGCGCATAGCACTACACAACCAATTATATCGAAAGTTAATCCCAGCTATCAATTCAGCGCAAACAGTCCCCTCGGGACCCCGACGGCAAGTACCATAGGGCTCACGATTTATTTGCAATATCTGGATGCTTCTGGAAATTGGCATACTTATCAGGAATTACGCGGTTTGGAGAATTATCGCAGTGGCGCAGGCGATCCTTATATGGAGCCCAACGATCCCGAGTGGTCCAAGTGGACCCCAGCCCTGACAGGCAGCTATACGACGGCGGGTGACCTCATCGGGCCGCTCGCCAATAACCAGGAAACTTGGGTTATCTCTTCTCTAGATCCTCGTGCAGGTCGCCTGAATGAATCGACCCTCCGCAAGGGGACAAGTAACCTGTATGTTTTAACCAATACCTTCGCCGCAGCCGGCCAAATCAACACTGCCGCCCCTGCCGGACCGCATTTTGTCACCGGCGGAGGTGGAAACGTGCTGGTTGGCACCAATGGGGTGAATAATCTCTACGCCACCTCTGGTACTTATGGTTACAATTCAGACCGGGATTATGTGACGCGAGTTGGCGATGCCGCTGGCTGGAGCAACAGCGCGGGTAGCGCCTCACCTCTGCCTTACGGCTCCCAGGAGCAACGCCCGCTCCAATTGGATCGCCCTTTTCGGAGTGTCGCGGAACTTGGCTATGTCTTTCGCGATGACCCCTGGAAAACACTCAACCTGATCTCCGCCAACAGCGCCGATGCCGGCTTGCAGGATATCTTTTATATCGGGGCAAATACCAATGGCCCCACCGCTCCCCCGCCCGATGTGATCGCCGGCAAAATGAATATCAATAGTGCGGTCATGAACAGCGTTAGTGCCGGCAATCAGGGCTCTTTGCCTCTGCAGGCGTTGCTTGCCCAAGGTTTGCGTTATTACTCGCTGACGAATCCGAACGTCATCGACTCGGGTAGCACAAACATGATCACCCCCAGTGATGCTGGGACCCTGGCAACAAACATCGTGAGTTATATTCAAACCAACGCCTTGGTCAACATCGGCGACATCCCCGGGCTCTTTCCTCAAAATACCACCATCTCCATCCCTTATCCCGGCCTCAAGGCACCGCGGGAAGCCATGGTTCGCACGCTGGCGGACAGCGCCGACACCCGGACATGGAACCTGATGATCGACGTCGTGGCGCAGTCAGGGAAGCTCACCTCCACGGCGACAAGCTTGGGTAATTTCACCGTCGAAGGAGAAAAGCATTACTGGCTGCACGTGGCCATTGATCGCTTTACCGGCGAAATCGTCGACCAACAACTTGAACCTGTCTGGGATTAGCCAGACTAGTGATCCGTAAACCACCAATGAATACGCAAACAATGACTAATGACAGTGATTTATCCGACAAGAAGAGTGAACTTACGGCACGGCCAATTAGCCGGCCCTTTCGTCAGCTTTCACTTTCCATTTTTTTCTCTTTTGGCATGGCGATCTTTCCTTCTTCTGGAAACGCACAGGATGATAATTCAACGAAACCATCTCCGCCGTCGCCTCCCTATGTTGGCAGCCTGAGCGGAGATTATGTGTTCACCAAAACATTCACCTATAAACAGCAGCAAGAAGATCCCAATGAGACCAAGGAGCAAAAGGACGTCCAAGCTTTTCTAGCCAGCAGGTTTCCGACCTTGAAAGAAGTGGACTCGAAAGAGACGGGTAACGTGCGCCAGGACAGGCAGGTTTTCACCAGCGGCTTGAGCCAGGAAATATGGAGAGTGGACCTCTATCGTCTTACGGTCTATTCAAACAGTCCTGATTCCATCTCGGTTACAAGTTTCCTACCGGGTCAAAGCCAGGATTCTCCCGATTTTCCAGAATTGAACTGGGTCAATGGAAGCTTGTTTCAAGGTGAACAAATCCTCCAAGGTAAGAAATGTTATGCTTATAAGTCAGGGGACCAAACAGCTTGGATTGAAAAATCGAGCCGATTGCCTGTCTTTTTTGATTCGAAAGCCATGCAAGTATCCTATACCTATAAAACACCAGACCTACCACTCCAGTTGCCGGATCAACTCGCCAAGAAGCTTCAAGCGGCCCAACGACCTTAGAGTGGCCCTGCCCAATTAAAATCTCGGCATCCCTATTATCCAACCGATCTCAGCTAGATGGCTAATGCTTCTTTTTTCGCAGAGCCCGTTCTAAAGCCTGATCCGGCCACCGGTCACCTGGTCATTCGTGAATCGTGCGGACTGGATCACGCACGGCAAATCCTGACCGTCGCGTGTCCCGCCGACGTTCCTCAAGAAGTTCAAGTCTTTAGCTTCCGCAATCTCAAGACCGGTGTTGAACTTCCTGCCCAACGTTCCCAGCAAAATCCTGAACTCGCCTTTGTTCAAATCGAGCTTCGCTCCAGCGAAGAATATCAGCTCGTCGCGCAGGACCATTCGCCTGACGTTCTCCATGCAACCACACTCTCTCGTAACGACGGCCAGAACATCGTTTCCAACGGGAAGTGGTCAGCCGAGATTTTTCTCGGCGAGTGGCTGGCGGAAAAGAATGGTGCGCCTTCTTTTCACGCCCCAACGCCCTTCCGCCGTTTGCGAGTCAAGAATGGCTTTTGGCGCGGAAGTTTCTTTTTTGACGTCCGTCAGCCAGTGCAGCACATCACGAGCACAGTAATCGAGCCCGGCCCGCTTCGTATCGTTACGCTTTTTCAGGCCAGGATCGGTGTCGAGCATTCTTATTCCGCCCGCCTTACTTTCGACGCTGACGCTGATTACATTGGTGTTGATGAAGACTTTGAAGGCGACTCGAGTGACCAGCTCGTTTGGGATTTTTCCGGGGAGGATTTACCGGAGCAAATCCATCTGCTCGACTCAACCGCAGGTTTTACCACGCAGCCCCTGCATTATTTTTTTGACCGCCGCCTTGCCCGGCTGGCTTGCTGGAACCAGTATTCGCAGCTTCACGATTTTTCGGACGGCTATGCGCTGACCTTTGCACAAAATGATGATGTCATCGGCTGCGTCGCTCTTAAAGGCGGTGACTGGAACGGCAACTCTCATAATTTTCTCGAGGCCTGGGCCCGTCGCTGGTTCCCCGGGGATCCCACGAGTCGTCGTATTCCACCTGAAGCCAAAGCCGATGCCGCCCCCTCCCTGGAAAAGATATCCGGGCGTCCGGTAAATTTGTGCGAACCGCACTTTTCCCTCGAGGGTTGGCTTCATCGCGGCAGGCGTATTTTTGCGCTCGTGCTTGCTTCCAGGGATTCCCTCCGTCCTGCGGACTGGAATGCCGCGCCTCCGCTTGGCCATTTTGAAAGCGAGTCTGATCGTCCGCGTTATCGGCAACAACAAAGTCTGTTGCGCCGGATTCATACGCAGCATGGCATGTTTCCGCTGGCAGATCAGTTGAAGCTCTGCTGGTCGTGGCCCCAGGAAAAGGCACCCGTGAAGCCTATCGATGCCAGCCCTCCCTGGGAGAGAGATGACGAACCCCTTTCCACGGATGGACAGCTACTTTCCACTCCACAACGCGTGGAGCAAATGCTGGAATTCCTTGCTGCACGGGTTTTTGGTTTCTGGGAAGGCTCCGGCTCCGCTTATACGAACGCGGTCGTCAGTCGTCGACTGGCGCACGACCTGATCGATTGGGAGTGGTTGGCGGACAAAGGCCATTTCACTCAGGAACAATATCGACAAGGTCGCGCGTGGTTTGTCTTTCTTTGTCATCTCTTTTCATCCGATCACTATTATCCGGGAGCGGCTTCGATGAATCTCGGTGATCCGGGCAAGCGACTGGAACCGACGATGGCCGGGATGGCGAACCAAAATTTCTTTACAGATATTTTCAACATGCCCGGGATGGCGGCCCAGATTTTTCATTCGCATCCAGACGCAATCGCATGGCGACAACGCTTCACCCAGATGTGGCCTCGCCAACTCGAATATCACGTTTACCCCCAAAGCGGCGTATGGGAGGAAAGTCACACCTATTTTCATCATGTACTTCAGACCGTCCTCCCCACCTTGGAACGACGCCACGAGGACGGTGTCGAGAACAGTTTTGTCGAACCGACTTTCCAAAGGTTGGTCGCATCTTTGCTCAAGATGTTAACTCCCAGGGACGACTGTTTCGGCGGAAAAAGACACCCTGTTGCGCTGGGAGATCACGGGGTTGATCTCAAGGATATTTATCGTCCCCTTTATCGCCGTCTCGCTCACCTTATTTCCGAATCAAATCCGGATTTGGCCTCACAACTTGGCTGGGCCTATCTGGAAATGGGAGGAGATCGGTCGCTGTCCATCGAATCAAAATCCATGACGTGGCAGAATGAATATGTCCAAGGACTTGGTTATTTTTTCCGCACGCAGGATGATCGAGGCGAATCCCTGATGGTTTTGCGCTGCGGCAATGCGTGGGCCCATCACCACAATGATGAAGGCAGCTTGCAATACATCTATGCCGGTCGCTCGTGGATCGTTGACTCGGCCTTCAGTTATCCGCAGGAGACCGCACCAAGAAAATTTCGCGCGGATGGCCACAGCCGATGGGCACCGCGTGATTTGGATCCCCTGAATTATCTTTGGCAATTCAATCGCGGTTGGATCACCCGTCATCAAGGTGACGGCCCATTCCCTTACGCCGTTGCTTTTACGCCCATTTATATGGCTGAAACCAGTGTTCAGCAGTACATCCCGCTTCGTTGTCCCATTCTGCATTGGCGTTGCGTCGTGCAATTGGCTCCATCCGCTTTCCTCATCCTGGATCGTTCGAATACTTCCATTCCTCAGGAGACTCACTTTCACGTCCCAACCGACGCTCCCGTCCTGATCGACAACGCGGGCCCCGTTCCCCTTGATAAAGGCCCCTATCTGCGGATTCACCCGCTTCTCGGCCTGATGCCGGTGCATATTAAGGCAACGGACCGACCAACCCAAGCAGACGAACGATTCGCTACCCGGGAAATTTGTTACGCTTGGAAAGAGTGTGCGCTGACGGCGCTTCTGGTGATGGTCGAGACGGCGGACTTGGCTCCCACTCTATCCGTTCAATACGCAGACGACTGCATTTCCATCCACCATTCCGGACTCTCTGCTCAGCTTGACTTCAGCACGCCTGAGAAAATCAATCTTCTCCACTCCCAAACAGGCCATCGGTCAACGATTTCATTAGCTGATACTTCACAAACCAAATGACGGCCCCTACGGCGCTATCCTTTGGATGAGGGAGCCGCCGTGCTTTCGCGAATCAGCAATTGAGGGGTAAACAACTCGTTGGCCGACGAAGCGTCATCCGACCAAAGCAGCTTGATCGCCTTTTCGCTCATTTCTTCCTTCAAAAACACCAACTCCGTCAAAGGAATGGGCAGAATATTGGTGTTAACCATGGGATCAAAGCAGACGATCGAGAGTTGCTGGGGAACCTTGATGTCCTGCTCAATGGCATAGCGCAAGACCGCCCACGCGCCGATGCCCGAAAGCGGCACAATAGCTGTCGGCGCAGGCTTCATGTGCATCACTTCACGAGTCTTTTTATAGGCGGCTTCATACGAATTCCCCCAGTTGCGGGTATCACAATAGATCAGTTGCGACTTGCTCAAATTTCTTTGCCTCAGTTTTTCCTTAACAGCATCGGCGCGCAAGCTTGTGATCATCAGATTCCTGGGCTCATTGACTATAAAGCAAATGCGTTCATGCCCCAGCCCGATCAAATAATCCAATATCTGATCGACCTCGCCCTCGTGATCCAGCGATAAGGATCCTCCGGTAAAGCCTGCTAATTTTGCCCCGACCACGATGTGCTGATAACCCGCGGATTGCATCCGACTGCCCAATTCCAGTGTCAACTCGACCGTAAGTCCGGTCATGATTATGCGCTCTTCGCTTGGTTTGCACTTGATCAGGCGCATGATGTCATCGGCTGTCTCGCTCTCATGGAACGCATGAACATTCAGGACATAGTTATGCCGACGACAGGCCTCGATGTATTCTGTCTCCAAATGGTCCTTCCGGGTGGGAGTAACCAAGCCGACATAACGCACCTCTTGGTGTCGTTGAACAAAAAAGCCCTTGCGAGGATCTGTCAGCAGGTATCCCTCGCCAACCAAGTCCTGCACCGCACGCCGGACGGTTGCCTGAGAAACAGCCAACTTTTGCATGAGCTCGCGTTCCGTATAGAAACGCTGACCATGCTTAAAGTCGTTTAGGATCTGGTCCCGCAATATTTGCCGGACCTTGACGTGAAGTGGCTGCTTAAGCCCGGTTGCGGCCAGAGTTAATTTAATGTTTTGCGTCGATACCATGGAAGGAGGACTTTCGTCGAAAGTCTCGAACTTGAGGAAATTTTGCCTTTTTATTTCACGGAGGCGAGGTTATTCCGTTGCCGCACATTTGATACGCTCCAGCGGGGAGGCGGACGGAACTGGTCGAGATTTTATGTCCAAAAAATGAAGGCCCG
>Ga0206876_1011_pt1 | contig 28054 bp, 16 predicted proteins | sample Alteio_BWOrgCont_10_FD_152619 | JGI IMG/M metagenome (GOLD analysis project Ga0206876, IMG submission 152619) | Enriched cells from forest soil in Barre Woods Harvard Forest LTER site, Petersham, Massachusetts, United States -... | ecosystem: Environmental > Terrestrial > Soil > Temperate forest >...
TGTTTTTCCAGAGAAGCTCAAGGGGAGCCACGATAACCTCAAGCAAAAATTCAACGAGTTGGTGGATGTTCCTGAAGAGCGAAAGTTCATCGGTTTCGACGCCTACAAGAACGCGATGGATTCGCTCAAAAAGGGCGACGTCGTGATTCTGACCACGCCTCCCGCCTTTCGCTGGGTCCAGTTCACGTATGCGATCGAACGCGGTCTGAACGTGTTCATGGAAAAACCCGTCACTGTCGATGGACCCTCGACTCGAAAGATGCTCGGCCTTTACGAGGACGCGGTGAAGAAGAATCTGAAGGTCGGCGTCGGCTTGATGTGTCGCCATTGTGCATCGCGTGGCGAATTATTTGATCGAATCAAAGCGGGTGAGTTGGGTGAACTGAATCTGCTGCGCGCCTATCGGATCTCGGGTCCCACCGGGAGTGCCTTCGTAAAACCACGACCGGAAGATTTCAATGAATTGATGTACCAGATCAAGAACTTTCACGGATTCCTGTGGGCGAGCGGCGGAGGCTTCAGTGATTTCCTGATTCACAACATTGATGAATGCTGCTGGATGAAGGACGCCTGGCCGGTCGAGGCGAAAGGTTTCGGTGGACGTCACTACCGTGGTGACAACATCGATCAAAACTTTGATACCTACACCGTCGAATACACGTTTGAGGACGGTGCAAAACTGATCCTGGAAGGCCGCGGCATTCCAGGCTGTTACAACGAATTCGCCAGCTTTTGTCATGGCAGCAAAGGATCGGCCGTCATTTCACAATCCGGCCACGCTCCGTCGAAGGCGCGTATTTTCAAGGGACAAAAAATGGTCGAATCGGAAGTCATTTGGCGCTGTCCTGCTCCAGAACCAAATCCCTACCAGTTGGAATGGGACCACCTGATGCACGCCATCCGACAGGATCTTCCTTACAACGAAGCCAAGCGTGGCGCTGAGGCCAGCCTCGTCACGGCGATGGGTCGCATGGCTTGTCACACGGGTCAAATCGTAACCTACGATCAAATGCTCAACTGTGAACACGAGTTCGCTCCGGATGTCGACAAGCTGACACTCGGCGGGCCGGCACCGATTCTGGCCGATGAAAACGGGAAGTATCCAGTTCCCGCTCCCGGCATCAAGAAGAATCGCGAGTACTAACGGGTACTAATCTGATTACGAACGAAGCCCATCGCGGAACACGCGATGGGCTTTGTCGTTTTCGATCAAGGCGGCAAAGTATAAGAAGCTGTACTGTCAGGCATGCTCACAGGCCCGCGATGCCATCTGACGTGTCGCTGGTTTGGAGGAATGTTATTTTTCGATCGGCGTTGGCGTTTCAATTTCGGGTGCTCCCGGCGGTACGACGCCGGAATCGTCAGGCATGAAGTTGTAAATATCTGTTTTTGGGTAGGCGGCGGGTGACGCAAATTCCTCAGGGTCGGTCCTGAGATGTCGATTCGGCCAGGCGAAGCTGCGAGCCCAGGCGCGTCGGACGGCGTCTTGTTGAGCGCAGGTGTTCCATTCGCCTTCCGCCAGGCAAATACCATCGTTATCCAGTAATGTCCCGCGTCGCTGATGCAGTTCCGTAATCGCCTTGTTGTAATTGACCAATGAAGTGTAATAGGCAATTTCAGCCGCGGCGCTGCTCGCTTGAGCGCGTAACACGAAGTCCAGAGTTGCACCGCTGATGCCGGCCTCGAATTCGGCTTCGGTCGCTTCTACACGCCGTTCGGCGGCAATTTTGCGGTCCATGTAAGTTTGGGCCGTCATGTATGCCACGTACATATTTTGCATTGTTTCCGCAAGTTCGTGGCTGATGTCGAGTTCCTGTGCGGATAACGCGGCCCGGGCTTTAATCAATTGCAATTCCGTGTTTCGAAGTTGTGCTTGAGCCGCACGGAAGCCGAGTGGCATGCTGAATTGAAGGCCTGCCTGCCAACCCGTTTGATCGAAAGTGCTCATGTTGCCGTAAAAGCTGTTGTAATTCGCAGTATTCTGCCCTAAGAGATTGTTTCCAAACCCGTTGACCTGGTATCCACCAACAAAGTTCAAGGTTGGATGTGTGACGCTCAGCGCCGCGATCCTTTGGAGTTCAAAACTCTTGATTTGCCATTTTTGTTTGCGCAGCTCCCACCTTCGCGTCAGAGCGTCGATCAGTGTGGATTCCCAACTCGCGACGAACTCACTATCGAGCGGCGTGTCCGCGGGCCGGATCAGCTTGCCATCATTCACGGGCAACCCGATTTCTTTGCGGAGCGCATTCTCGGCGGCCAAGACTGCGGACCAGTTCGTTTCGAACGTGGCTCTGGCATCCATATAGGCGTCACGCGCCTGTGCTTCGATTGAGGCTTTCCCATCGGTCGAGCCGACGTCCATCTTGGCTTTCACTTCTCGCCATGTTCGCAGCATGCTGTCGCGGTTGACGCTGGAGGCGTCAAATTGGCGATAGGCGAGATAGAGTTCCCAGTACAGGTCCTCAATATCTTTCACCATCGTAATGACGGCGTTTTCGAAATCTGCAAGAGCGAGGTCGGTATTGATGCGGGAAATGACCACACCTTGCGACACACCGGTGACGCCACCCAGCCCGCCCCGTGGTGGTGCTGCGATGCGGTTGTATTCCACGCCCGCGGTCGCCCATAAAGGCTGAACGTATTGGATTTGCGCCAGACCGTTGTAACTTGATGTCAGCGGTACCGAGGTATTGGGAACGTTGGTGCCAAGGTAGTTGACGTTATTGTTCAACTGGATCTGACCACCATTCGCGAACGTCTTGGACAAAGACGTCAGGGACTGCGCCGTATTGGTGTTATTGATAAAGAGCGGACCGCCAGTGAACGGGGAAGCAGAGTTAATTACGACTTCATTCTTACCGAAGGCCAAGGTCGATGTGAGTGTCGCATCAAAGTCGGCCAGTGCCGCTTCGACACCACGACTGCCGAACAGAAAACCGGTTTCGCGTATTGCCGTGTCATAAACCGACGGTACCGTCAACGGGGTCTGCAGCAGCACTTGGTTGTTGGCCCGGGTTCTGATGATTTTGTTGTTTTGCACGCCTATATGAACCGCCTGCAGCAGCGTCAGTTCCCAGATCTCATCCTTTTCGCGGTCGCGAACGGTGTGCGGTCGCTGGGTAATCACCACTCCTTCATTTGTCGGCTGATCGACGTTTGAATATTCGATTTGCGTCGTTCTGTCGCGGTAATACTGAAGGTCCGCATCTCCCAGATAGGAAACCGGTTTCACATTACGGCAGCTGATAAGAGCACTGCTCATTAGCAGCGCATTGATCCAGCGGATCGATCGGCTCCACCGCATTTCATGCATCCTTGCCAATACGGTCAATCGCGGCACAATCGTTGCTTGGTGCCTGCGTCATTCAGAGATTATGTCGAGCGCAAACGTTGATAACGGTTCGACTCAACAATCTCACACGACCAATATCGGCGGCAGATCCGTCACGACATGACTCGAACATCGCCTCGCAGAGCGGCAATCGGTCATCTCTTACATCGGATTATCCATGCTTGCGGCATGAACGGAATTTCTGGACGAAACCGAAAAAACGGAAAACTCGGTCGATTTGTCTGAGATGCGGCGCGAATTCCGTGAATCGGACTCAATCAGCGCTTGGTGACGCATTCGTCGAAATTCATGATTGTTTTCGCCACCACGGTCATCGCCGCAAGTTCGGCGGATGCCAAGCTTTCGTCACGGGGTGCGTCGCCAATCGCAAGCAGGGACTTCGCATTGTCCGGAAAAGCGTCAAAGTGACGTATTTGTTCGTCGTATAATCGGGTCACGATTTCGAGCTCCCGGGCGGAAGGATTTCGACTGGTCAGCAGGCGGAAAAGAGCGCGAAGGCGTGGTTCGAGGCCATCCACAGGTTGTTTGAGCAAAATCTCAGCGAGTGAGCGTGCCGCCTCGACGTACTGTGGATCATTGAGCATGACCAGTGCCTGGAGCGGAGTCGCGGTTCGTTCGCGCCGCGCCGTACAAACCTCACGTCCCGTCGCATCGAACGTCAACATGCTTGGCGGTGGAGATGTTCTGCGCCAGAACGTATAGATGCTGCGACGGTAAAGCCCTTCACCTTTCGATTGACGATAGGTTTTGCCGGTTCCCGATTCTTCCCATAAGCCGACAGGCTGGTACGGCATCACGCTCGGCCCTCCGAGTTTGGGAACAAGCAGTCCACTGACCGCGAGGGCATTATCCCGCAGTTGTTCGGCCGGTAACCGGTAGCGCGGACCGCGTGCCAGCAAAACATTGTCAGGATCATCAATAGAGACCCGTGGATTCCGCGGCACACTTGACTGGCGATAAGTCGCGGAGATGACGACTCGTTTGCAAAACTCTTTCACATCCCAACCGCCATTCATGAAGTCTCGCGCCAGCCAATCGAGCAGTTCCGGGTGTGACGGTAATTGTCCCTGCCCTCCGAAATCTTCGACGGACGCGACCAATCCGCGTCCAAAGAACAGGCTCCAGAAACGATTGACCGCCACGCGACTGGTGAGTGGATTGCGGTCATCAACCAGCCATCGTGCCAGGCCCGATCGATTTCGCGGAAAATCTTTGGGAAACGGGAAGATGTTTGGTGGAGTATCGGCAATTACCGAGTCCCCCGGTGCATCATAAGCCCCCCGTTTCAAAATGTGCGTCGGTCGAGGAACTCGAGCGTCTTGCATGACCATGATCTGTCGAACTTGTGTGATCAATTCGTTTTCATCATTTCGCAATGCCTGCAGTTCGTTGAGCGCGTTTCGGTAAGGTTCGTCCAGTCTCAAGAGATAATGGTCGAATATTGCGGGTTCGGAAAAAATCTGCTCACAATCACGATCCTTGGGAGATGCCAGCGGTTCGAGACTCAAATTGCCGATTTCCAGCGGCGATAATTCACGGTCGTAAACGAACAATTCATCAATGGCGCCGTGCCGGAATCCGCTGTCACGAAATCGTGCTCCCAACGAGAGTTCGATACCGTTCGGGTTCGAGTCGCCCCACTCCTTCCGGTATTTGAAATCGCGTGTCAAATGGTCGCGCACGACCCGAACTTCGGCTGGTTTTCCATTGACATACAAGCAAACTCCGTCTGCTCGACTGCCCCCGTCGTACGTCATTCCGACGTGTGTCCATTCATTGACGGGAATCGACTGCAATGACTGAATCTGAATTGCATCGCCTGGCCAGAAATGGATCAGTGAAAACTGCAAATAGCCGTTGTCGAGCACGAGAGAGTAACCGCGAAAGGCGGCATCCTCGGCGGCGACACACTGATGCAGGACAACCACACGCGGCTTGTTCTCGGCAGGCTTTAGCCAGAGTGAAATCGAGAATGGCGTGTTCCTACCGTATTGACCCGAACCTTGACAGGCGAATGCGTCGTCTCCACTGAATTCGATTGCCTGCCCAGCCAGACCTGGGACAAGCTTGTTCTCGCCCGAAACATTGGCGTTATCGAATATCAAATGGATCTTTGGTTCGGGAGCTGCGGCAGACAGGGAGGTCAACAAAGTTAATAACGTGTCCGCATCTTTGATGTCCGACTTTGCCAGGGAATGGGACTGAAATCGCTGGCGCGCTTCTTCGCGAATTCGCTTCAGTTCACCTTCTTTAACGCGGATCTTCTGGATCAGGTCAAAATACCGCGTTTGTTGTTCGGCTTCAAAGAGCGGCATGGCGGGTGTCGGTGCAGTTTCGGTGAAGTGCGAATAGAGTCCATGTTCGTCAATGTTCGCGAAAAAAGCGGCCAGCTGATAAAAATCTGCTTGCGAGATCGGATCGTATTTGTGGTTGTGACAGCGCGCGCATTCAAACGTCATCCCCAGGAATGCGGTTCCATTCGTCACCACGCGATCGGCAATATACGCCTGACGAAATTCTTCCTCCGTGCTTCCTCCCTCGTTTGTCTGGCGATGCAGTCTGTTGAACGCGGTGGCAAGTTGTTGATCGCGTGTTGCATCTGGCAATAAATCGCCCGCAGTCTGCCAGATGATGAATTGGTCATAAGAAAGATTGCCGTTAAACGCGCGAATGACCCAATCGCGCCAGGGCCAGACATGCATCTCGCGATCCGACTGATAGCCGAATGTGTCAGCGTAGCGTGCCACGTCCAACCACTCATTGGCCATTCGCTCGCCAAATGCAGGTGATTCCAGCAATCGATCCGCGGCACGTTCGTACGCCTCGGGAGACGAGTCGGCGAGAAATGAGTCCAGGTCATTCAACGAGGGTGGCAGTCCTGTTAAATCGAAACTCGCTCGACGCAGCCATTTTTCCCGCGTCGTTTCGATCGCTGGCTCCAGCCCCTCTTTGTGCAAACGATCCAGCACGAAGGCGTCGATCGGAGTCCGGATCCATCGCTCAGAATCGGCGGGTTGCCGAGCGCCAACCTTTGGGGGAACAGGAATGAACGACCAATGAGGATGATATTCCGCACCTTCCTCGATCCATCGTTTCAGCAGATCCTTTTGTGCGTCAGTCAGTGCCTTGTTCGAACGTGGCGGCGGCATTACCGCATCGGCGTCGTGCGAAAAGATACGTTCCACGAGTGAACTGTCGGCTGGTCGTCCCGGAGCGATCGCTTTTTTCTCGATGGCGTTATCACGCTGATCCAGACGCAAATCCGCTTTTCGGGCATTTTTGTCGAGACCATGGCAGGCAAAACATTTGTCTGACAGAATCGGACGAATATCGCGATTAAAGTTCACCCCCTCGCTGGCTGCCAACGGCCAGACAGGGATGATTGTCAGTAAGAGGAAGAGAAAGATTGCTGTACGTGTCATGACTTAATTCATTTTCGATCGCGACTGAAACAATCACCCGATTTTTGCGGAATTCTCTGAGACGGTGATCTTAAGCTGCGTATCACTTTTCTTCCGTGGTTTCATCTGCGTCGATCCACGGCGCGGTGCCGGGATCTTCCCCGTCCAAACTCTTGGTCGCGTAGTTCACCTGAGACTGCACTTCCTTGTTGCCCTTGTAAAGAGTTTTGATGCTGTCCCAAATATCCCTGGCAGCGCCTTCTTTGCCTCTCCTCATCAAGGCATCTGCATCTTTTAGCCGTCCATTCAAATACGCCACATAGCCTTCGCCCTCGGCGGTTTTGATTTCGTTGATTCGATCCTGTGCGAGCAGGACGTACGTGCGGTACTTTGGATCGTCCCGATAATATCGCGTGATTCCAATATACTTTTCCCGCGCTGTGAAGCGGTCGCCAAATTCGTTGAAGCGTTCTGCTTCCAGCATTTTTTTCTCGGCTTCATTCAGCAAACCGTCTTTGCTTCGTCTGGCGTTATGCATTTCCTTATTCGTGATTTTTTTGTCGAGTTCGTCTTTCATTAATTCCGCTTGCTCGGCAAATTTGCCATTGGGAAATCTTTGCAACAGCGGATCAAGGTATTTCTGCTTCGCTTCCTTCCAGTCACCGGTGAATTCCGAGGCCGCGGATTTTTTGGCGAGATCCATGAGTTGCTGTTCGCTATATGGCGCGAAAGACCATGCGACCAGTCCGCCAAGCAACAACAGACACAGGCCCAGAAACCAGACTCTTTCATAGAACGGAACGTTCTCTTTCTTTTTCTTCTTTTTCTTCTTTCCGACGATGCCCTTTAATTCGTCGGCACCCTTGGATTTTCCGCCGGTCGTTCCCATGGCGAGTGTCTGAGTGGCAATGCTTCGCTGTTCGGTGATTTTTGTGCGAACATTTTCGATTTCCGACTGCAGTGCCATCGCATCAAAAATGCGATCCTCGGGCTCTTTTTCCAGCAGTCGAAAAATCAAGTCTTCAACAAAGATGGGGCAATCAGGAACAAGAGACGTGATCCGCGGCGGTTCTTCCTGCAAATGCTGCATCAGCATTTCGCCCTGATTCTCGCTGGTGAACGGAGTCTCGCCCGCGATCATTTCAAACAGGACGCAGCCCATCGCGTACATGTCGGTTTTCTTGTCGACGGGTGGTTTGCCACGAATCTGCTCGGGGGCCATGTAGGCGTAGGTACCGACCGTCTTTCCTGCGGCGGTGATGGCAGTCGCCGTGGTGTCACGTGCGATTCCAAAGTCAGTCAGCTTGATGACGTTCTCTGTCGTCTTCAGCAAGTTGGCGGGTTTCAGATCACGGTGAATGACGCCCGCCTCGTGCGCATGTTGAAGCGCCCGCGCGACCTGCATTGTGATATCAAGAGCTTCTTCCCACGGCAGTCGAGTTTTCTGCTTAAGGTAGGCTTCAAGCGAGCCTCCCTCAATCAGTTCCATCGCATAGAAACGTTGCGACCCGAATTTCCCCCCGCCGTAATATCGGACGATATTGGGATGTCGCAGCTTTTTGAGGATCGAAATCTCACGCTCGAATCGTCGCTGCAATGATTCTGAATCTGAAACGTCTGGCGAAAGGATCTTCAAGGCGACGGGCGCACCGTTCTTCGTGTAGATCGCCCGATAGACAATCCCCATTCCTCCAATCCCGATTCGGTCCTCCACCTGGAAGGGGCCGATCATCTGTCTGGACATTACGGTCGATTCCTTGAACGCATTCGTGCGTGAGACTCCATTCTCAACGTCCTAATGTGTTAGTGCAATCGTCGAACCTCAAATCATCGCGAAACCGCATCATAATTCCGTCACAGCCGAAATTGATGCAATGACTGCGGTGCCAGGATGAAAATTTGCCGAAAAGCCCGCTCCAACTCCATTGAAGCCAAGTGGCTACGCTGTACGATAGAGAGTTCCCATTCGGTTGTAACAACCTGCCGTAAGAGGATGTTCGAATGGCCGGGTGCCACTGGTGGGCGGTCTTGGCTATCAGTGTCTTCTCTTCGAGCCGTCACGAATCGAGTGGGACGAACGCACCGCTGAATGCGAGATTACAGCGATTTGATCGCGCGAGTATTGCCAACAGGATTTTCCAATGTTCTCCGGACACGAATTTGATGTCGCCGTTTTGGCGATTTACCTTGTTGGCGTCGTTGGTTTCGGGTGCTGGTTTGCCTGGCGCAGCAGCTCTTCCGATCAATACATGTCGGCCGGACGTTCGATTCCAGGCTGGGCGGTGGGCATGTCGATTTTTGGATCGTACATCAGCAGCATCAGCTTCATGGCGAATCCTGGCAAGGCCTATGCCGGCAATTGGAATCCGTTCGTGTTCGCGCTGTCGATGCCGCTGGGAATTTGGATCTCCGTCAAGTATTTCGTACCCTTTTATCGACAGAGCGGACATGTCTCGGCCTATGAACACTTCGAAGCTCGCTTCGGAGCGTGGGCCAGAACGTACAGCGTCGTCTGTTTCCTGCTGACTCAGCTTGCGCGGTTGGGAATGATCCTGTATATGTTGGCACTCGCGTTTCAGCCGCTGGTCGGACTCGATGTGACGACAATCATCATCATCAGCGGAATCGCGATCACCCTGTATCCTTTGTTTGGTGGTACCGAGGGTGTCATCTGGACGGGGGTCGTGCAGTCCATCGTCCTGATTGCCGGGGTGGCGGTTTGCCTGGTTGCCGTTCTGATGAGTATCGACGGTGGAATCGCCGAACTCTTTCGCGTCGCGATTGCAAACACCAAGTTCAGCCTGGGCGACCTTTGGTACATTGCTCCGGAAGGTGCTACCGATGGCACGGTCAGCGACGCATTGCTATTTCATGTCTCGCAATCGACGTTCTGGGTGGTGCTGATCATGGGTATGGTGACACATCTGCAGAATTTTGGCGTCGACCAGGCGTATATCCAGCGTTACGTCACCGCCAAGTCGGATGCCGATGCGGGCCGCAGCGTCTGGTTGGGTGGCTTGTGTTTTATCCCTTTGAGCGCCGCGTTTTTCTTCATCGGCACTGGTTTGTTCGTGCTTTATGGTCAACGGCCTGACCAGATTCCGGAAGGATTGAAGGCTGAAGCGGTTTTGCCGCATTTCATCGGTACGCAGTTGCCCAAGGGCGTCATGGGTCTGGTTCTGGCAGCCGTCTTTTCCGCCGCCATGGATTCGAACTTGAACTGCTGTGCGACGCTGTACTTGTGCGACATTCACCGCCGCTACATTCGACCGCAAGCGTCCGAAAAGGAATCGATGCTCGTCCTGCATCTGTCGACCCTGATCATGGGTGCACTCAGCGTGGTGACGGCATTGGTGCTGACGCAAATTGACAAACGGGCACTCGATATCTGGTGGGCGCTGGTCGGAATTTTGAGCGGAGGTGTCCTGGGTCTGTTCATTTTGGGACTGATCTCCCGGCGAGCGAACTCGTTTCACGCCGCGCTGGGCGTTGCAGCCGGCATCGTCGTGATCTCGTGGATGACCTTGTCGTCGACGTACAAGACGTTCGATAAGCAATGGGCCAAAAGCAGTTTGAGCTGGCTGATCAGTCCATTTCATGACAATCTGATTCTTGTCGTTGGAAGCTTGACGGTTTTGCTGGTTGGGCTGGTTGCGAGTCGGTTTGCTACCCCGCAAAGTCGCGAAGTCCGATCCGTTTCCTGCGAGAATCTTCAGCCGTCACAAGAACCGGCGACGTGAAGTCGAAGGACCGCCGATAAACTCAAAACTTGAATTTTAAGAAACTCCGTCCACAAATCGCCAATCTGCGGCGAACTGAACTATCACAGCGGATCCACTGCCCTCACTTTCTTTGGAGCCAGACTCGATGACTTTGTTCAAAAAACCGTTACGTGGAATTGTTCCGCCAATGGTCACCCCATTGAATGGACGGGACGAATTGGATCTGGCGGGTCTGGATCGACTGATCGAACATCAAATCAAGGCGGGCGTTGCGGGACTGTTCATCCTCGGCACCACCGGTGAAGGTCCCAGCCTCAGTTATCGGCTGCGCTACGAGCTTGTCGAACGTACTTGCGACGTTGTTGCGGATCGTGTTCCGGTTCTGGTGGGAATCACCGATACTTCTGTGGAAGAGGCCTTGGAACTCGCGAAGTTTTCCAAGAGCGCGGGAGCACAGGCTGTCGTTGCAGCTCCTCCTTATTATTTCGCAGTTGGACAAGAAGAAGTCCGGGATTTTCTGCTCGAAGTGGCGGATGGATCAGTACTGCCGATGTTTGCCTACAACATGCCATCCTGTGTCAAGCTTTCGATGACGTTCGAAACGGTCGAGCAACTGTCACGTCACAAGAATATCTGTGGCTATAAAGATAGCTTGGGAGAAATCGCCGCATATCGGAAGGTGCTTGAACTTCGGAGTGCTCGCCCCGATTGGACGTTCCTGATCGGCCCTGAACATTTGATGGCCGAATCGGTCATTATGGGAGGCGACGGTGGCGTCAATGGCGGTGGCAACCTTCACCCGAGTCTCTTCGTCTCGCTGTTTCAAGCGGCAGATCGCCGTGATCAATCGGAAATGGCGCGGCTTCAGGCCGAACTCGTGCGTCTCGGCGAGATTTACAATATCGCCGGACCTGGCCCATCGGGTTACCTGCGCGGCTTGAAAACCGCACTTCAAGCGGCAGGAATCTGTTCCGGCCGGCTTGCACCGCCTTTCCGTGAGATCGAAGAAGCGGATCGCCAGAAGATCACCGCGCTGGTTCACTCGTTGGACCTGGTCCAAGTCGGACGAACCGCCAGCAACAACTAGAGCGCTTCCAAGAAAAGTGTGGCGTCACGCGAGCCCAAATTCGTAGCGTCTAACCCATGTTTCAACGTGACACGTAAGTGCGACCCGCACTGGAGAACGGGCTGGGATGGCCTCTCATCGGATCAATCTGCGCGGACCCTGGGATTTCTCCTGGCGGTCGGACGATCTGAGTGGAACTGTGCCTGTTTCAAAGACGGGTACGGTTGCGATGCCAAAAGAGTGGCGAGAACTGTTTGGCGAATTAGCAGGCACCGCTCAATTTCGACGAAAGTTCCACCGGCCAACAAACCTTGAACCACACGAGCAGGTCTTGGTCGTTTGCAAGGAATTGCGGGGGACGGGCAGCGTTCGATTGAATGATGTGCCTGTGGGGTCATTCACCTCTGCGGAAGGCCCCGTCGAATTTGACATTTCAACGCTGATGAAACATTTCAACGAATTAGATGTTGAAATCAGTTTTGACCCCAGCCGGAACACCAATTTACCGGGCGGCCTCTACGGCGTCGTGGCATTGGAGATTCGCGACGTTTCATTCCGTGGAAACTAATAAGGCTTTGATGTACTCGCGGTTGAGTTGAGCGATATTCGTAAGTTTGATCCCTGCGGGACACGCGGCTTCACATTCGGCAGTATTCGTGCAGTTACCGAATTGTTCCGCATCCATGGCGGCAACCATTCCTAGGACGCGTTTGCTTCGTTCACCTTGGCCTTGCGGCAGGTTCGCGAGATGCGAGACTTTTGCCGACACGAACAGCATTGCCGATGCATTCTTGCAAGACGCCACACAGGCTCCGCATCCGATACATGCGGCAGCGCTCATCGCATCCTGTTGAGCATGGTGCGGCACGAGCGTGGAATTGGCGTCGGGGGCACCGCCCGTGTTCACAGAAACGTAACCGCCTGCTTGAATGATCCGATCGAAGGCCGAACGATCGACAACAAGGTCACGCACAATCGGAAAAGCGTTCGCGTGCCAGGGTTCGATCAGAATGGTGTCGCCATCGTTGAATCGGCGCATGTGCAACTGGCAGGTGGTCGTGGCAGAATCGGGGCCGTGTGCCTGGCCGTTGATCATGACGCCGCACGTCCCGCAAATTCCTTCACGACAGTCGTGATCGAAAGCGACAGGTTCTTCACCGTTAGCAATCAATTGCTCATTCAAAACGTCGAGCATTTCGAGAAACGACATATCTGGAGAAATCCCCGCGAGGGAATATGTCTTGAGCGCACCAGGCTTGGTGGGCCCGGCCTGTCGCCAGATCTGCAGAGTCAGATTGAAGTTCTTAGATGAAGCGTGGCTCATGATACGTTCTGTCTGTTGAGAAACTGTACTTCCAAACGTCATATAAAGTTCGTTGCCACCAGGGGCGGTCGTTTCCGTGAACCGCCCTGTGACGGCTCACTTATAACTGCGAACGCCAAGCGGGGCGTCGACAAACGTGAGCGGCTCTTTGTGCAGAATCGACTCCGCACCCACTCCCTGGAACTCCCACGCGGAAACATAGCTGTATTTGTCATCGTTACGCTGGCATTCACCTTCCGCTGTCTGGTGTTCTTCCCGGAAGTGACCGCCGCAGGATTCGTCGCGGTACAGCGCATCGCGAGCGAGCAATTCACCAAATTCGAGGAAATCAGCAACTCGGCCGGCATGTTCGAGATTCTGGTTGAAGGCTTCTCCGCTGCCGAGCACCTTGACCTCTTTCCAGAACTGATCGCGCAGCTCTCGAATCAAATCGATCGCACGGAGCAAACCCTTTTCGTTTCTGGCCATGCCCACGTCGTCCCACATGATCTTTCCCAAAGCTCTGTGGAAATGTTCGGCGCTCTTCATGCCGTTCACCTTCAGGATTGATTCGATGCGAGCCGTGGAAGCGTCAAGAGCCGCCTGGAACTCTGGATGGCCCGTCGAGACCGGCGTCACTTTACGGGTCGCAATGTGATCGCCAACCGTATACGGAATGACAAAATAGCCGTCCGCCAACCCCTGCATCAAAGCGCTTGCTCCCAGTCGGTTCGCACCATGATCCGAGAAATTGGCTTCGCCGAGAACGTACAATCCAGGCAGATTGCTCTGAAGATTGTAGTCCACCCATAGTCCACCCATCGCATAGTGGACGGCGGGATAAATTCGCATCGGAACTTTGTACGGGTTCTCGTTCGTGATTCGTTCGTACATATGGAACAGATTTCCATACTTCTCACGAATGACAGCCTCGCCGTATTGCTGGATCGCTTTCGAAAAATCGAGATAAACCGACATTCTCGACGGCCCCACCCCATAGCCCGCATCGCATCGTTCCTTGGCAGCCCGCGACGAAACATCGCGTGGGGCCAGATTGCCATACGATGGATAGCGCCGTTCGAGGTAGTAGTCGCGATCCCCCTCGGGAATCTGGTCTGGAGACCGCGTATCTCCTTTGGTTTTTGGCACCCAGACACGGCCATCATTCCGAAGGCTCTCACTCATCAGCGTCAATTTGGACTGGTGCCCACCACTGACCGGAATGCAGGTGGGGTGAATCTGGGTGTAGCAAGGATTGGCGAAATACGCGCCCTTTTTGTGACAACGCCAGGCCGCGGTCACGTTGCAGGTCTTCGCCATCGTGGAAAGATAATAAACGTTGCCGTAGCCACCGGTGCAAAGCACAACCGCGTCACTGGCGAACGTTTCGAATTTGCCCGTCACGAGATCGCGAGTGACGATCCCACGTGCGACACCGTCAATGACGACGACATCGAGCATTTCTCGTCGTGCGAAAACCTTGATATTGCCATTATGAACCTGACGCATCATCGCCTGATAGGCGCCGAGTAAAAGCTGCTGGCCCGTCTGGCCGCCGCAATAGAAAGTTCGCGAGACCTGCGCACCACCGAACGATCGATTGGCCAACGTTCCGCCGTATTCACGGGCGAACGGCACACCCTGCGCGACGCATTGATCGATGATCGACGTGCTTAACGTGGCCAAACGGTAAACGTTGGATTCACGGGACCGCCATTCGCCACCTTTGACCGTGTCATAGAACAGGCGCCAGACAGAGTCGCCGTCGTTTTGATAATTCTTGGCCGCGTTGATTCCGCCCTGAGCGGCAATACTGTGAGCCCTGCGAGGAGAATCCTGAATACAAAACGAGAGGACGTTGTATCCCAATTCCGCCAGCGAAGCGGCGGCCGAGCCGCCAGCGAGACCGGTTCCCACAACGATAATCGTGTGTTTTCGTTTATTATTCGGTGCGACAAGCTTCAGATCACGTTTCCGTTGATCCCAGCGGTTGGCAATGCTGCCCTCAGGACAACGTCCATCCAACGGGGTTTCAGCGACAGTCACCATGATCATTCCTCTCGCGGTCTTCTCTGAAATGAATTTGAAAACCAGTCTTCACGTGGCACAGAACCAGAATTCGTCAAAGGCGCCTAACGCCGTAGTCCTGGCACAATCACGACGATGCTGGCGAACCCGATCGCGATGGCAATCGCGAAGATCTTTCCGAGTAACTTGATCATTGGCATGTATTTCGGATGGTTCAGCCCGATCGATTGAAACGCGCTGGCAAATCCATGCGACAGGTGAATTCCCAGAATGATCACGCCGACAAAATAGATCAGGCGGCTGATCGGATTGCGGAGCACTGTAATGGTGTTCAAATAAGGGGCTTCGGGATCGGTCTCCAATACGTATTTCAGATCAAAGCGAAGTGCAAACCGCAAGTCGATCAGGTGGAGAATCACGAATCCCAAGACAACGGCTCCGGAAGCGAACATCCATGAATTCGCACCAATCACCCGTCCTGGAATCTTCGTCTGCTTCATCACATACTGCGCCGATCGAGCGTTTGTATTGCCGATGGCCGTCGTAATTGCGAGATAGACGTGCGCCAAAAACAAGAGTAACAGCCCCAATTCGGCAATGGCTAACAATTCCCACTGCTGATGCAACGCATGCGCGTATTCATTGAACGCCTTGGCACCCGCGAAGAGCAGCAGATTACCTGCCAGATGAGCGACGAGAAATCCACAGAGCAGCAGCCCCGTAACACCCATGACGAATTTCTGTCCGATGGAGGACGACAACAGTCGAAAGAACCAGCGCAATCCCAATTGATCAATCAACCCAGTCTTTGACTGGGTGGTCGAGTCCGTCACGTTGTCACTCCCTGCAGTGTTAACCGCGGTCAGTCATTCGGCCTGTTGCACGTTCACAATTGGGCGACGGCACTTCGCCACAGAATCCATCGTGAATTTCCCACAGAATTATAGGAGGCTGCATCACAACTGCAATTCAGCCTCGAGCATTGAATGCTTTTCTCGAATTCCATTGCAAACGGAAGCAAGTCAGGGGTTCTGCATCAACTTCTCCGCCTGTTTTTTGGCGACTGCGGATGTGTCAATCCTCTGATTCTCGAGTTCAACAATTTAACACTTACAGGAATCGTCCCTGGATCAAAGCATTCGCACCCCTTTTCCCCTGTCTTTACGTACTGTCGACAATGTACCAACACGCTCGAACACAGACGTCGCGTCTGCTAAATTCGATGAAGCACATGGGGACCTCTCTTTTTTCCGAATAATTGACGAAATTTGATTCCTAACTCACGCAGGTCACGAGCACCTTTTGGCAGGCAAACTATGCGCATATCACGGACTTGGTCGTTGTCTTTGCTGTGGGCGATTCTTTGGTTTCCGTGCGGCTGTGCGGAAAAAAAAGTCTCTCCATCGCCAGCAACCGCAGCGCCTGCCGGCAATTCCAATCAGAAAGATTTCAACTCTGAACCACCTCACGAAGAAACAACAAACGTTAACGACGCCAAGAAAGAAGAAGTGCCAGCAGGTGTTGCAACGGATTCAAAGTCAAATATTCACGAACCGTCCGTCAGTTTAGAATCAGGTCCAAGAGAGAAATCGATCACTGAAAATTCCCGTTCACGGCCCGGCGATCCTGTTCTGGCAGTAGTTGATCCCGCCAATTCTTTCCCCGAAGCCGCATACGTGCCGAGCGAGGTCGTCTGTCTGGTTGTTGCAAATCCAAAGCAGTTCTTCGATGGCCCCATTGGAGCTGTCCTGCGGGAATTCGGCCTTCAACAGCAGATACCGCGCGTCGGCGAAATACTTTCGCAGGCCAAGTTGGATCCTGTGAATATCCAACGCGTGACAATCGGCCTCGATCAGGCATTTGTTAACTCATCCGCTCGTGAAATGGGTCTCAAGGCACCCGAGCCTGTGGTCGCGGGAGTTGCTGGCGAGTTCATGCGATTGAGAAAATCTCTGAAAGAGATCGGATTAGCGTTCCACAACTATCACGATACTTTTGCCCGGTTTCCACGAGCGGATGGCAGTGCGGATGGGGAACGCAAGGGGTTAAGCTGGCGCGTCCATTTGTTGCCATTTCTGGATCAGGGGCAACTCTACAATCGATTCAATCTCAACGAACCGTGGGACAGTGATCACAACAAGCCGTTGATCGAACAAATGCCAGCCGTGTTCAAAACACCAGGAGTCGCTGAGGCGGGGAAGACGTCTTTTCACGTCTTTACGGGTGAAAACACGCTATTTGTGGGCGAGCAAGGTCCAGGAATTCGCGATATTACGGACGAGACGTCGAATACAATACTCGCGATCATTGCCGGTGCCGGCAAAGCCGAAATTTGGACAAAACCGGGGGGACTGGACGTCGATCTCGCTGCTCCGAAAAAGTCAATCGGCGAAGTGAAGGATGATTATTATCTGACGCTGATGTCCGACGGTCGCGTCATCGATCTTGCCACCAGCACCGACGACACCACGCTGGCGAACATGATCCAGCCGCGAGATGGACATCCAGTCAACTTCGATTCCGATCGCCGTAACTCGCCAATGCCTGTGCTTCCGCTGATTATTCTGACACTGACAATCGACGCCGATCGCGATCAGATTGTTGAGGCGGGACTTCAAGAATCCACTGAAGAAACGCTTGGCGGCCAATCATTCCATCACAACAAAACTTTGGCGGTCTGGTTTCCCGATAATCGAACAATTGTCGCAGGCCCGGTTGAATCCGTGAAAAGCGCGATCAGAACGAAGCTGTCAGACAACAAAACGTCATCGCCGCTGGCCAACCAACTTCACCTCGCCGCCGATTTGACCGTTGCTATTGATGTTGCATCGCAGTCTGCACTGATCGGGCAGGTCGTCCGGAAGTATCCCGGAATGTTGCCCATGAACAACATTAAAACGATGACCGCTGCGATTTCGGTGACAGGACAAGATGGAACTCCGTTTGTCGAAATCTCGGCGAAGGCTTTGGACGGCCGGGTGGCGGCTGGGCTCTCGTCGATCGTGTCAACCGCAGTGACTCAAGCGCAGCAAGTCATCCAACAACAACCGCTGCCTGCAAATGCAAATTCCAGTGACAAAGAGATGAATGGGATCCTGAAGGAATTGGCTTCATCGGCTTCTGTGACAAATGAGGACGATATGATTCGATTCAAGATTCCGATTCCACAAAGCTTTACCCGAATACCGGTGCTCTTAAAGCCGACGCTGGCAGCCCTGCGAACAACGGAACAAAGAATGATCAAACCCTGACCGCCACGGAAATCACCGCTGGCATTAAACTTAGGCGAATTTCTGACTCGTCAAAAAATGGAAGAATGGGGCGTCTGGCTGGATTGCGATGCGTTTCTTTAAAGCGGAGGCAACGACACCGAACTGTGCTGAAATCGTCTTCATTCGTAGTTCTGCATTGTGAATTTGATGGCCCCAGGCCTCCTTGAATCGATCGCCCTGATGTGCCTTGTGGGATGATTGCCGACAAAAAGACTGAGACCGCCATTGGGGAATCGAGGAAGCCGCATTGACTGAATTCGCAAGCGCGGGGATGATTCCATAAAGAATAAGAATCAGGGGAATCCGTTAAGATCGCCCTCAATGGGCGTTGTCCGATCAGCCAGGATGGCGGTTGGTGTGATCGGGTTCGAGACCGAGCCAAGGATGGCCAAATCAATGACGTTTGAACTAATCGATGAGATGGAACGACTTGGGTGCCCAAGAATCCTTGTCGTCGGAGATTTGGTTCTCGACCGGTACGTCTGGGGCGATGCCGAACGAATCAGCCAGGAAGCGCCGGTAATTCTATTGCGCGAAGATCGCCAGGAAACTCGGCTGGGCGGCGCGGCAAATGTGGCGAATATGCTGCGCGGTCTGGATGCGGACGTCACACTTGCTGGAGTCGTCGGAGCAGATTCCGACGGAACATTAGTCGCTCATGAACTGGCGCGAGCAGGAGTCGATTGTTCGGCGCTCATTTCCGATTGCGACCGGCCAACGACTTGCAAAGTGCGATTTATGGGCCGGGCACAGCACCGACATCCTCACCAGATGTTGCGTGTTGATCGCGAAATGCGACATCCGATTCGAACCGAAATCGCTCAACAACTTCTTTCCGCAATACGACCGCGGCTACATGAATTCCAGGCGGTGCTCATCTCTGACTACGCGAAGGGTGTTTGTACCGCCGAGGTCTTACGTCCGCTGATTGATGCGGCGAGGGCGGCCGGAATCCCGATTGTTGTGGACCCTGCGGCGGGGGGCGACTACCAGCTCTATCGCGGGGCCACAGGCGTGACACCGAATCGATCTGAAACTCAGAAAGCCACCGGCATTGACGTCCGCTCAATCGATGCGGCGTTTCTGGCAGGGCAATCGCTGGTTGAAAAATTCGACTTGCAGATGGCCTTCGTTACGCTTGATCGCGACGGCATCGTTTTGGCTCGTCAAGGCGGAGAATCGATCCACGTGCCGACACGGATCCGTGAGGTTTATGACGTCACGGGTGCTGGCGATATGGTTCTTGCCATGTTTGGTTTGGGAATGGCCGCCGGTATCGAACCGACAAAACTGTGTCGGTTGGCAAACGTCGCCGGGGGACTTGAGGTAGAACAAGTCGGCGTCGTGCGAATCAGTCGCAAGGAAATTCTGACGGACCTGTTGCAGGGCAGCAGACGACTGGCTGGGAAGGTATGTTCTCGCGAAGAGCTGACACGGCACATTTCGGCTCGGCGTAAGGCTGGCCAAAAAGTTGTCCTGACAAATGGGTGTTTTGACCTGCTTCACATTGGTCACGTCAGCTATCTCCAAGAGGCCGCACGAGAGGGCGATTGCCTGATTGTAGCCATCAATAGCGACTTCAGTGTCCGTCGATTGAATAAGGGTCCCGACCGTCCCATCTTCGACGAAGGATATCGCGCGCAGATGCTTTCTGGCTTGGAGTCGGTCGACTACGTTGTCATTTTTGACGAAGACACGCCCCACGCGCTCCTGAAGCAATTACAACCAGACGTTCTCGTTAAAGGAGGGACATATCGCGACGATGAAATCGTTGGACGTGAAGTCGTTCTTTCTTACGGAGGCCGGGTCAAGGCGCTCGGTGTGACGCCGGGTGTTTCAACCACAGAAATTATCCGCAGGTTGCGCGGTGCGGAAACGGAGGCTATTTCGATCCCGCTTCCCGTTCCACCGGAGCGCCGAGCAGCATAAACGACCGCAAGTTACTTCAAACTGAACATTACTGATTCCAATTTCATTTTTCCTGTTAACAAAACAACCGACATCATGAGACAAAGCCCTCGATGAAGATTGCGATCTACCTGCCGAATTGGATTGGCGACGTCGTTATGGCGACTCCGACTCTGCGCGCGGTGCGAGACCATTTTTCGACGGCCGAGATTGTTGGGATTATGCGTCCCTATGTCGCAGACGTAATCGCTGGAACGGAACTGATCGATCGAGCAATGTTTGACGATCCTCGCGGAAAAGATTCGTGGAAACACGGCGTGGCGTTCCTTCGAGCACTTCGGGCCGAACGATTTGATACGGTGCTTTTGCTGCCGAATTCATTGCGTTCGGGTGTCATTGCATGGCTGTCGGGAGCCAAACGGCGGGTCGGGTTCGCCCGTGATCTACGCGGTTGGCTGCTCACTGATCGCCTCGATCCAAAGCCTAAATCAACTCCGCACCCGGTGATGTCCGAATATTTGCGACTTGCCAGAAAACTTGGCTGTGCGACGAACAGTCATCAAATGGAATTGGCGGTGCAACCCAAGGATCAGCAGCAATTGGATGATTTCTGGACGGGTATTCAACGACGCACGGCGTCTCAGTCGCCCACGACCTCCATTGACGCGGTTCCATCATTTGTCTGTCTGAACACGGGAGGAGCGTTCGGCGCCGCTAAAAACTGGCCGCGAGAATATTTTGCGGAACTCGCCGTCCGCATTGCAACACAACTTGGAAAGAGTGTGCTTATTGTCTGCGGTCCCTCGGAAAGAACTGATGCTCACTGGATCGCAACGGCAGCAGGCCATCCTTCCGTCGTAAGTCTGGCGGATGCACCGTTGAGCATCGGATTGACAAAAGCCGCAATTCGATCGGCCGAATTACTCGTCACGACCGACTCGGGGCCCCGTCACTTCGCCGGCGCGTTTGGCACGCCCGTGGTCACATTGTTCGGCCCGACGCACATTTCCTGGAGCGAAACGAACTATGAAGCAGGCGAGCACCTGCAATTGAAACTCGATTGCGGTCCTTGCCAACAACGAGAATGTCCGCTGAAACATCATCGCTGCATGCGAGAAATGACTGTCGACATGGTTTTTGCCTCAGTTCAACGTCAACTTCAAACCCGTTCCCGATCAACGCCTAACCCTCAGGTCTCTTCGCGTCAGGTTTTCGCCGGACGAAAGGCTGCGTAGTTTTTTTCGCAAATCACAAAAAATGACACGATCTGTGACCAAGTTCAATTCGAACTCGAAACCAATCTGAATCCGAAATCATGCATATCGCCCTCGTCCGCCGACACTGTTCGCTGAAAAAGGCTGGAGCGGAGCGATACTGCGTCAATTTATTTCGAGAGTTACAAAAGCTGGGTCATCGCGTGACGGTGATCGGCGAAGCGATTGACGAAGATCTGCGCAGCGAAGTTGACTTCCAGCCTGTCGCCGTCAACAAATTGACCTCGTGGACAAAGAACCGATCGTTTGCCGAAAACTGTGGGAAAATTGTCCGCTCGCAACACTTCGACGTCGTCCATGGATTGTCACGAGTTGAAGGACTGGACACTTTTCGGCTGACAGACCCGATGCAGACGCATTGGGTGAATATGTGGTACCGCCACCCCTTCGCCCGTTGGATTCAGCAATTGAATCCACGCCACCGGGCCCTCTTTGAATTGGAGCGGCGTTTGTATCGGCCGTCTGGGGTCCGGCGAGTGATCGTCCAATCAAAGCTCGATGCAAAATTGCTGATTGAGTACTTTCGCGTCGACGAATCACGCATTTGTCGAATCGTCAACGGCGTTGATACTCGCATCTTTAACCCCGGTGTCCGCGAAGAGCGTGCGATCATCCGGGCTGAATTATTCTCGCAGTTTGGATTGAACCTCGGTCCGCAGCGGCCTTCAAAGATATCGGGACGCGGCACCAATGACGATGCCCCGCTGCTGGTGTTTGCGTCAATGGACTTTCGTCGAAAGGGACTTGATACGCTGTTAAAGGCCCTTTCCCATCTCAAAGATCGTGATGCGAAATTGCTGGTTCTTGGAGCCGGTGACATCATCGGATATCAGCGAAAAGCCAGAAACCTGGGGATCGGCAGTCGTGTCCTTTTCGCTGGCCGACAATTGTCAATTCAACGATTCTATGGAGCGGGAGATCTGTTCGTTCTGCCGACAGTTTATGAACCGTTTCCCAATGTGAATCTGGAGGCCATGGCCTGTGGAACTCCCGTGATCACAACGGCAACGGCCGGCGGCGCTGAGATTATCGAACCTGGCCGCAATGGCTATGTCATTCCCAATGCCTGGTCCGTCGAAACCCTTGCAGAACAGATTGACCATCACCTCGCACTGCCCGCATCAGTCAAACAAACGATGAGCAATGCATGTTGGCAAATCGCGTCGCAATTGCGGATCGAAGACAATGCGAGAAAAGTCGCCGAGGTCTTCGAGCAAGTGATGCAGGAAAAGAACGCAGCTTAGTCCAGCGACATTGCCACTGACCTGCCGCCCGACGCTCCGAGTCAGTTCGCTTCTTTTATCTTCTGACTCTAAGAATGTGACATGACTGCGACAGCAGCAAACCGACTGTCGGAGTTACTGCCACGCCGTTCCCGAAATCGTGCTTAGTTCACGATCGAGTCCGCTGCTGCCTGAGCGTTCGCGGACACAATCTCACACCGTCGGACAGAAATCTCTTCTGGAGCTTCGATCCCGAGGCGAACACGTCCGCCTTTTACATCAAGCACGGTAACGGTGATCAATCGATCACCAATTTCAATCTTTTGTTTCAAGCCACGCGTCAACACCAGCATGATTCCCTCCTTGAATATCTAATGGGATCCCGTTTTAGCCAACCGAGTCGTTGCAATTATGACACCGAAGTCAAGTTTTTTATGAATAATTCCGTATTTCATCGATTTTGTCGTTGAAAACCTCTCGGAAATCATACCGCACGGGTTTTTGGCCCTCCCATTTCGAGTTTGGGATCGTCCGATTTTCACCCATCTGTCCAATTCACACACACGAAAATCGTGTTATTGGATGGAACATGACCACTGTGCGGAGTGAAGCACCGGCAAAGTGACAGAATCACGGGCTCTCGTTTCGACGAATGCAGATACGTAGTTGTCAGCAATGCGCAACAGCTTTACTGACTTCGCCGAAATGGCAACTTCGTCTCTAAAGCCGGCAGGTGCTGTCGATTCAATTCTTGCAATCGTCGTTGCCCCTGCACGTGGACTCGCGCTGGCAATCATTCGGTGTTTTCGAAAGCGTTTCAAAATCAACGCAAGTCGATGGAACTATGTTCGATTGATGCGAGAGCCCTTGGAAAGCGTTCAATGTTATTCGCAATTACGGGGACCGTGCTGAAGAACTTCTCAGACCGATTACGCCGGTTCTTTTGGCACAGGCAACTTTAATAAAGTCATTCGAAGCATGATTTCGAAAAGCTAACGAACACCACCAGTGTCGATCAACAAGTCGCTCGAAAAGTGAGTTTCGATTCACTAACCCACAACCGCGGAGTTCTCAGCCATGTCGAATTTCCTCAGCAATTTTGGTTCGTTCCAAAGAATGTGGGCCAAACTGATTGACTCATCGAACGGTCCGCGTGGTAAACGACGCGGGGTTCAAAACCGTGACGATCTGCTGGTGCCGGCTTGCGTCGAGATGCTCGAGAAGCGAGAGATGTTGACCGCTGCCGCGCTTGTCGGCGTCACGTTCAACACCGGCACGGGCGTATTGGCGATCACGGGAACAACCGGATCCGATGCGATCTCGGTCGTCGCAGGTGCATCATCAACAAATATCTCAGTGAATGGATCGCTGTATCAGACGCTTAAGACCGCGACGAATGCAAACCTGACAACAGTCAATTTCACGGGCGGCGGCGGAACGGACTCGATCACCGTGACGGGAACGACGGGCAATCTGACGCTGGGACTCACGGCCGTCTCCGCGGCTGGTGCCACGACGACTGCGGGTCATACTTTAACAATTACTTCCACGACAGGTTTTAACCTGACCACGACGACTGTTGGAACCAATCTTTCGGTGACCAGCACCTCCGGTGACGTGACAGCTTCTGGCGTGTTGACTGTCGGTGGAACGACGACAATCAATGCAACTGGACACAATATTACGTTGGCGACAAAAACCAATGCCTTTACAGGTGCCATGACTCTGACCGGTGCCAACGTCTCGGTTAGCTCCAGCGCCGCAGTCATTTTGAACACGACCACAGCCACGGGTAACCTGGCCGTAACAACGACCGGCGGAACGATCACAGACACTGGTGTCTGGACGGTGGGTGGCACGACGACGCTGAATGCTGGAGCGCACGCCATCACGTTGACTCAGAACTCGGCATTCACCGGCGCGATCGGAATGACCGCCACAAATGGTGCAGTCAAGAACACGATTGCAACGGTTCTCGGCGTCAGCACGCTCTCGGGAACCTTGTCGGTCACATCGACCGGTGGTGCAGTGACCAACACCGGTAAGTTGAGCGTTGGTGGCACGACGACGATTGACGCGACTGGAAACGCGCTGACACTCAGCACGTCGTCCAACACGTTCACAGGTGCGTTGCTGTTGAAGGGTGTCAACGTGACTGTTGCCGCCACAGGTCCCGTTTTGATGGGTACTTCGACAGTGACCGGAAACCTGTCAGTGAAGACCACCGGGGCAATTACAGATAACGGTGTGCTGACGGTGACCGGTACCTCAACCTTTAATGCGACAACGGCAGCGATCACACTGACTCAGAACTCCGTCTTTACAGGTGCGATCAGCTTCATCGGTTCAAACACCTCAGTCACGAATACGATTGCAACAGTTCTGGGTGCGAGCACACTCACTGGGACATTCGCAGTCACTTCCACTGGCGGGGCCGTTACTGATACGGGCACGTTGGTGATTGGTGGTGCGACCACGATCAATTCCGGGGCTGGAAACAATCTGACTGTGGGTTCCGCGTCCAGCACATTCGGCGGTGCGTTGAACCTGACAGGCGATGTCGTGTCCGTCACATCCAAGGGTAACACGATTCTGGGGACGATTACGGCTGCGGGAACGCTGTCTGTGACCGCGTCCGGAACGGTCACCAACACGGGAACTCTGACGATCACCGGCACGACCACGGTCAATACCGGCAAGAACGATATGACGCTGAATCATGCAGGCAATGCCTTCACTGCCGCGCTGATATTGACGGGAAATAACATTACGGTGAACGCCACCGGGGCCGTGATCCTGAATGCGATTACCGCCGGCAGCAACTTCTCGCTGACCTGCACGGGGGCCGTTACCAACACCGCCAAAGTGGCCGTTGTCGGTGCAACGACGATCAATGCCGGGGCTGGAAATGCTGTCACGCTGGGAACGGCGACCAACACATTCGGTGGTGCGGTTGCGATTGTGGGCGACAACGTGGGCATTACCGCGACAGGTGCCCTGAGTCTTGGTGCAATCACCGCCGCGGGAACGTTGACAGTGACCGCGACGGGAGCTGTCACGAATCCGGGTGCTCTCGCGATCACAGGGATCACAACTGTCACTGCCACTGGTTTCGATATCACTTTGGCGCACGCGACCAATACCTTCACAGCCGCATTGGTTCTGACGGGCAAAGACTTGACGGTTGTCGCCGCTGGTGCTGTGGTGATGAACGCGACCACGGCAACTGCCAATCTGGCCGTAACCGCAGGTGGAACCATCACCGACGGTGGCGTTTGGACGATCGGTGGCACCACGAGCCTGAACGCCGGTGCTCACGCGATTACACTGACTCAGAACTCGGTGTTCACAGGAGCCGTTGGGCTCGTTGCGACGAACGCTGCGTTCAAGAATACGATTGCAACCGTCCTGGGAGCGATCACCGTCACCGGTACGCTCGGCGTGACGTCCACCAGCGGTGCTGTGACCAACACCGGCAAACTAACGATCGGTGGTACGACGACGATCGATGCGACGGGAAATAATCTGTCATTGAGTACGACGACGAACGTGTTTACCGGGGCGTTGCTGCTGAAGGGCGTCAATGTGACTGTGGCCGGCACGGGCGCGGTGATTATGAGCACCTCGACGGTGACTGGCAATCTGTCTGTGAAGACCACGGGGGCGATCACCGACGCCGGTGTTTTGACCGTCACTGGTACCTCGACGTTCAACGCGACGACGGCCGCGATCACGCTGGCACAGAACTCTGTGTTCACAGGAGCGATCTCATTCGTCGGTTCAAACGCGTCGGTTAAGAATACGATTGCCACGAACCTGGGTGCGAGCACGCTGACTGGAACATTTGCTGTGAACTCCACGGCCGGTGCCGTGACGAATTCCGGAAAACTGATTGTGGGTGGAACGACAACAATCACCGGCACAGGAAACAATGTGACCTTGAACACAGTATCGAACGTGTTCACTGGTACGTTAATCATCACCGCTGCGAATTTGACAGTCACTGCCGCTGGTCCACTGACCTTCGGAACGTGCACTCTCACCGGAAACCTTGTGGCAACGGCTACGGGTATCATCAGCGACAAAGGTACAGGAGTGATGACCGTGGCCGGAACCGCAACGTTTAGTGCCGGTACGAACGCGATTTCGATGACGGATGCGGCGTCGGCCTACACTGGAGACGTCGCTTTCACTGGCAACAACGTGGCCATTACTTCCACACTGGCAATGAACTTCGCCGCGACCACCACGACCGGCTCGTTGACGGTCATTTCGGGTGGGGCGGTCACGGATACCTCGGGTGCCGTCGTGGTTGGTGGAACATTGACTATTACCGCGAACGGCGGAGCCGCTGCGATCACGTTGACACACGCAGGTGACGCGTTCGGTGGGGCACAGATCCTGGACGGTAACCCTGTCACGGTGTCGTAAACACAACTCGCCTGCGATCCGCGAAACCCGCGGAATGACGCAGATTGAAAAAACGAGCGAACCTCGCAATCTCAGATTGCGAGGTTTACTTGCTTTAAAACGACCAGCGACTGGCGGATGAACACCATTATTCCGATCGGAACAAGCTGCATTCCGCCGCGAATCCAAGAGACATTCTTACTTGACGGTTGCGGGCATTGCCTTTGTTCGAGTTAATATATCGTTCAAGAGCATTTACGAGCCATCGAGAACTGTGCAGCGAGGGTCGCCGTGGCGTCAGTTAAGGGACAAATGACGACCGAGAACTTGGACACCGACAGCCTGGAGGCGACGCAAAGCCAGGACGTTGATGCCATTCAAAAATCGTTGGAATTGAGCGGCCTGGTGGGTGAGGCTCCTTCTGCGGTCCCTGGATATCGCATCCTGAAACCGATTGGTGAAGGGAAATATGGATCGGTATGGCTTGCTCGCGAACAGAATACCGGCAAGCACGTTGCCATCAAGTTTTATACGCACCGTCGTGGCGTCGATTGGTCGCTGCTGGGTCGCGAAGTCGAAAAGCTGGCAGTTTTGTATACGTCACGAAACATCGTCGGCTTGCTTGCGGTGGGATGGGACCATGATCCGCCGTATTACGTGATGGAGTATCTCGAGAACGGCTCGCTGGCCGCGAAACTGGCGTCCGGCCCGCTGACTTCAACGGATTCCGTACGGATTGCGACGCGAATCTGCCACGCCTTGGTCCACGCACATGGCAGCGGCATTTTGCACTGTGATTTGAAACCCGCCAACATTCTGCTGGATCAGGACTTTGAACCGCGTCTGTGTGACTTCGGTCAATCACGACTGGCGGATGAACACAGCCACTCCCTGGGGACGCTGTTCTATATGGCTCCCGAGCAAGCTGACCTGAAAGCGGTACCTGATGCGCGTTGGGACGTCTACGCGCTGGGGGCTTTGATCTACAATATGCTCACGGGAGTCCCGCCCTACCGTACCAACGAAACGGAACGGCGACTTAGCGAATGCGGTTCATTGGAAGAACGATTGACGATTTATCGACAGATTGTGCGC